>Ga0070731_10000567_pt1 | contig 48063 bp, 46 predicted proteins | sample Coa_R1_2_FD_66448 | JGI IMG/M metagenome (GOLD analysis project Ga0070731, IMG submission 66448) | Surface soil microbial communities from Centralia Pennsylvania, which are recovering from an underground coalmine fire - Coalmine... | ecosystem: Environmental > Terrestrial > Soil > Unclassified ...
GAAGAATACGAGCGGATGCTGAACTGGTTCTACGACCGGTCTCTGGAAGGCGGGATTGAGCTGAAGGCGACTTGTGCGCCACATTATTTCCGCGTGGTTCGACAACGGAGGGTGAGCGAGCGGAGGTCGGCAGAAGCGGCGCGAGCGGCGGTCAGCGCCAAGAGCGTACCGGATGCCTCTGCGATTGGTCCCACCGAAATGATTATGCCGGGCGGAACAGGAATATCCCTGAAACCCGAGGGGCACGTAGGCGGTCACCCTGGCGGCCATCCCTCGGATATGAATGCAATGACGAAGGGATGTCTGGCGGGGACCGGAGTGTGTTTCATCTCCCATGAGGGCGAAGTTTTCCCATGCGGCTACTTGCCGGTGATTGCAGGGGATTTGCGCAAGCAGAGCTTCGCAGACATCTGGGACCATGCCGAAGTCTTCAACGCGCTGCGGGACACGAATAATCTTAAGGGGAAATGCGGCTGCTGCGAGTTTCGCAACGTTTGCATGGGTTGCCGCGCGCGGGCGTTTGCCGCAACCGGCGATTACCTGGATGAAGAACCGTTTTGCGTTTATGAGCCACGGATGGGCAATCTGAAAAGCCGGCAAAAGGAGTCGCTCGTCGGCTCATAAGGTCGCGGCCGATAACAGCAGGTTCCTCGACTGCGTTCCGCCGTCATGCAAGCGGACGACGGAACTCCGCTCGGAATGACAACGATGAGGCAATGATGGCTGAACATGTGACGGAACTTGCAGGAATTTCAAGTGCCCAAGCCTCGAAGTCGCGGATGCGGGCGCTGGTGGTTCCACGGGAGCACGGCGCGTGGGGAATGTTGCTGATGCCCTTGGCGACGGGCGCGGCGATTGGATTGCTCGAGGGCGGACGCGCTTCGTTCCTGCCGCTACTAATCGTTGCCACGCTGGCGATCTTCTGGCTGCGCACGCCAGTGGAGAGCTGGCTGGGAACAAGTCCGATAAAGGCCCAGAGTGCTGAAGAACGAAAAGTGGTTGGGCGTTTCGTCGGGGCACTTGCAGCGTTGGCGGCTTTGGCGCTGGGCGCTCTATTCGAGGTAAGTCAAAAAGAGGATCTGGTCTTGCTCGGGCTGATTGCGGCGATCGCATTTGCGGGGCAGGCATTCCTGAAAAAGCTCAGTCGCAGAACTCGAATGCTCTCGCAATTTGTGGGAGCCATCGGGCTTACATCGACCGCACCCGCGGCTTACTGCGTCACTTTCGGACACATCGATGCCCGGGCCTTTTTGCTTTGGCTGGCAAACTGGCTCTTTGCTGTGGACCAGATTCATTTTGTGCAACTTCGCATTCACTCGAACCGAGCAACAGGATTGAGTGAAAGACTGGCATGTGGCTGGGCGTTCCTGCTTACTCAGCTTTTTATTGTCGCAGCGCTTGGAGGGATGTGGAGGGCAAGGATGCTGCCTGCGCTGGCGCTTCTGGCTTTTTTGCCAGCACTAGCGCGCGGTACGGCGTGGTTCTTGACGCCGCCAAGACCTTTGGTGGTGCGGCGACTGGGCTGGACGGAACTAGGTCATGCGGTGACGTTCGGCGCAATACTCGTCGCGGGATTCTGCTTACACTGAGAACTCCCCCACAGCAAACACTCCCACACACGGTTGAGATTCGCCATCGAGTCTTCGCGGACGCGGGCGCCCGCGCCATGAATTAATACGCGAACCACGGCGGCGCGGGAAGGCTTGAGGGCACACTGGCGCCGTCGATCGTGGAGAAAACGTTTCTGCCATAAAAGAATGGAGCGCCCCAATCAAAGCCGTCGCCTTGCATCGCAGGGCCGGCGAGCGTGTTGTACGCGGCGTCATCGCTGGCAAAAAGGTTGCCAGCGTTATCCACTGCGAAGTTGGGCGTGTCCGTGAATCCGTTGTTAGGATCCTGGATCGAAGCCGAAAGGTTCAGCAGGGAACTGGGGCAATAGAAGTTTGCTGGTGACGGGCAGACCGGAATGGAGTTATTCACGTCGGGAAAGAAATACCCATTCGAACCGCTATCAATGAAGCTGGGCGACCCTCCGCAATTTGATGGATCGACATTGAAAGATTGACCTTCAAACGATGTGTTGAAAAAGTCGCACACGAGGGTAACCAGCTTGGCATTAGTCGGAACCTGGTTGTTGGACTCGGTTCCGACGCCAAAGATCAGGGAGCCGGTCACTGTCGACTGCATCCCGGATGAGGGCAACGCCGGTAGCTCAACGATAACACCGTTGTTGTCACCGGAAGAGAACAGCGCGACAGGATTTGCGACCTGATTATTTACACTGATGTACTGTGCGGCGCAGGAATTACCGGAGCAGGTGTAGTAAGCAGGCTCAGGCACGGGTGTGACGCCAGCGCTGGGGTCACAAGGGCTCACCGGTCCGTTCGAGGTGCTCACGGTGCAATCGGTTGGCTCCAGTCCCACGCCGAGGATGCCATTTGCTCCGAGCAAAATCTGGGTATTCTCGTCGCCAGAGGTGTTTCCCTTGGAGCAAGTGCTTGGGATCACTGGCGGCGAACTGGCTATGACTTGAATAGGCAAGCTCTTTGCAGTTTCACTCGCCAAGGTCACATCGGCTTTCATCACCGGTCCCCAAAGGAACGACAGATCGGCAAACGCAACGCAGTCGTAAGCGGGTTGGCCGTTATTTGCGTTTAGCGTGGGCAGATTGAGAGACGAGATCGCCGATTGCAGAACCCGCAGGCCATACGAGCCAGTATCAACGAGCAGGTGATCGACGGTCACGCAATTGGATGTACTGCCGGGGGCGCAGATAGTTGCGCTGGCGAACATACCGTTAGCGTAAATCCCACCGCCTTGTTGACCGGCAGTCGGGCCGCCGTCAACCGCCAGCGCCAGCACGTTGCCGGTGCCGCCGGTGCCACCACCTCCGGGTATGCCCGCGGGGGTTGAACCGCCGCTGCTACCGCAACCGATAGCCAGTCCCAGACTTCCCAGCAGAACAGCCAAAAAGAGCTTGCGCACAAATTCCTCCCTAGCGTGTTTACTTGATTTCGTCAGCGTGTACGCCTTGCGGCAACATCCCAGGAACATAGGCCCGGCCGGTGTAGGCGCGCATATGCCCGCCGGTTTGCACTACGAACCCGGGTTCCTGAATGTTAAGAGGATGGTGTCCGTATTGGCGATGCTGAGCTTGTAAAGCTGCGGAAAACTGTTGGTAGTATGCGCCTAAAATCTGTTGCATATCCGGAAGAAATGGCCCGTGCCAGGACACGGCAAACACCCGTCCCGCAGGAGAGACATATTCCTTCACGACCGTTCCGGTCGGCGCTTTCATCTCATGCACCTGGTATGCGCCAGTCTGCGCCACGTTTGCACTGGCTTTCATCTGCGCGCCATCGGCCTGAACGGAACTTGCATCGCCGCCAAGCGATGCCAAAGCTGGCAAGCAAAGGAGAACAATGGGCGCGAAGAACGTCAGCAACCACGACAACTGGTTAGAAACCGATCTTTTGTTCATTTGTGCATCCTGGTCCTAACGGCATTCGGGATTTCCAATTTGTGTCTAACCCCGGATATTCATTTTAGTTTCTATTTTGGAAGGTATGATTTTGGTTGCGGTGCTTAGGTTGCTTACTTAGATGCTGAGCCTAAAGTAACGTGTTCAGAATGGCGGGTATTCAAGATTTGTGATGTTTTGTAAAAGTATCACTTTCGCACTAGTTTGGACGGCATCACTCGCCATGGTTTGTTCGAACCACAAAGGACACGAAGTTACACGAAGGAATCTGGCAGTCGAAAGGCTCTCTAATGGCATCACGCGCGATGGTTCGTTCGAACCACAAGGACGCGAAGTTACAGGAAGGAATCTGGCAGTGGAAAGGCTTTCTAATGGCATCACTCGCCATGGTTTGTTCGAATCACAAAGGACGCGAAGTTACACGAAGGAATCTGGCAGTGGAAAGGCTCTCTAATGGCATCACTCGCGATGATTTGTTCGAATCACAAAGGACGCGAAGTTACCGGAAGGAATCTGTCAGTGGAAAGGCTTTCTAATGGCATCACGCGCGATGGTTTGTTCGAACCGCAAAGGACACGAAGTTACACGAAGGAATCCGGCAGTCGAAAGGCTTTCTAATGAGGATCGGCGGTGATAGATGAGGGATCGGGCATGGTCTGGTGTTGTTCGGGCCGAGGAGCGATGGCGGCGCGATTCACGGTGATTTGGTAGTCACTGTAATCAATGGTGAGAGTTGCCCTTCCTCCCATGCGAACCAGGGTCACAGACTGATTGTGGACGGGAAGCCAAAACCCATCCTTTTTTCCCCATTGATATTCGATATCAGTGTGAGTAACCCAAAGGGACGGATTCTTCTGCGGTTCTCCGTACATGCGAGCAACGGCGAAGTCGTGGGCGTCGACCCAGATTTTTCCGCGATACAGGTAGCGGCTTTTCCCTTTTGGCTTGACGTTCAAGACGTAGAAATCACCTTTGACAGTGTGCTCAAACTGATCGAGCGAGAACTCATAATTTTCTGGAGTGATCTCCAGCGCTTTTCGATTCTGCGCTTGCTGGGCTTCGCTCTCGCTGTCCAACAATTTCAGCAACACACGATTGATGAGTAAACGGGAGCCACTCTCAGAGACAATTTTGAATTCTTTTTTGTCGGGTGCTGCGTAGGTAGTGTCGACGATGATTTCGGCCTCGTGACTGCCCCATAGGCCTTTATAAAGCAGGTGATAAATGCGCCTTCCGCGATAACCTCGCAGGGCCAGGGCGCGCTGAGCATTGGCAGCCATGAGTTTTTGCACAATGGCATCGGCAGAAAGAGCATGGGATGGCGAATCTACACTCGCGAGGCTGGCGCTCGTGAGGGCTGCAACCAGAACCAAGCGGACTGAAAGCTCACAAGGGGGAGAGTTCATCTTCCCGTTCTTCCTGGTGCGAGACGCGCGCGAACCTTCGCTCGAGAAAGCGCCTGGCCAGATCCCGACCGCCGATGCCGAATGCCAGCGCCAAGCCAAAGAGCAGGGACCCAACAATCAGGCCAAATGCAACCAGAACGGTGCGTTCAGCGAGACCGAGTTCCTCGAATGCCATTGAGATGCTCAAAATGGTGATCAACGTACGGACGGTGGAACTGATCAATCTGGGGGATGGGGAGCCCGCATTGACAGCCGCGAGCAGCGCAGCCCGGGAGAAGAAGCTTGCAGCCAACAACCCGAAAAAGATCAGGAAAAAAGCGGCGAACAAGCGGGGTAGATAGGCAAAGAAATTTGAGATGAGGGGATGCAGGCTGACGATGCCGAGGACACTGACACCGACCATGATGAAGCCGATCCAGGCCACCCAGAAGACAAAGCGACTGAGCAACTCGCTGGAGGATGGCAATGCAGCCTTACGAAGAAGCTGGGTAGCACCAGCATCTTCAGAAAGTCGATCGAAACGAGCGATTCGCAAGATGCTGCGAACGATAATCTTCAGCAGCCAGGCAACGAGCCAACCGATGAGGACAATGATGAGCGTCACCATCAGGCGAGGCAAAAATTGCGCGATGTTGCGTACGATTTCCTGAGTTGCAAGCCTCAGTTCGAAGATGAATTTTTCCCACATAGAACCTCACTTCCTGCCGTTCCACACTTCTGTTAAATACGGCCTGAACCGTTCGAAGACCAGGCAAAGAGTCTCGAGATGGCGCTCCACTTCCTGGCTTGGGGCATCGCGATTTTCCCGAAGAAAGGTATGAATCTTGCCCCGGTAAAGTGGCGCCAGAGCCTGAACGATATGGTCGCGACTTATCACCGATTTGTGATACGAAGCAGCAAATTCATAGATGGTTCGTACCCAGAGTTCATCGGAGTAACAGAATCCAGCTTCGCCTTGCGCCGCGCCCCGCTGCAGTTCACCCAGGGTGGCTCCCGTGAGAATGGATTTGAGCACTGGCTCGAGTTCGACGACGCCGTTAGCGAAAAGTTGAAAGAGGCGACTACGATTAATGCGGCGGGGCTCTTCCGTGAATTCTGCGCTGCCTCCAATGGTCAAAACCGAGGCACAATCGGCCGGGCGCGGTTGAACTGGGGGTGTATGGTCGAGCACCCAAAACAGAGGACCCACACCGTCGCGGATGGCATGCACCAAATCCGCCGGGGCATGATCGACACCATCCTTGTTTCCGAGAAAAACCTGCGCCAGCCGAAAACCATCATTGATTGCAGCGACGGTTAACAGCAGTTCACTGCCTCCGAAGCCCAAGTCCTCGGAGGACCAAGGCGTGAAATTGAGCAGATGGCTGGCCAATCGACCGGAGAACGCAATCTCGGAGGGATATGGTTCTCTGACACATTTGCTGTACAGCGCACGAACAGTCGGATAGACGAGATTGCGAACTAAAAGCCCGTCGAATTTGTGCCTGCGGTAGAGGGGCGTGATTAAGTCAAGGTTATCGTGATAAACAGGCTGTACCAGTCGCGGGAGCCAATCCGGATCGAGGTTCGAATCGGCGGAGATGACGGCGCAGGCGAGGGGATGGAGAAGATCGGCCGCCGCGAGGATGGTATACAGCGCTTTCGCGCTGCGGGGATGACCGTCGTAGCGGGTGCTGATGGAATGCAAGGTCCGCAGGGCCTGGGGATGGGCGGCATGTTGCGCATCACTGATAGAAGCAGCACGAACCAGCTCCTGAGTGGCATCGCTGGATCCGCCGTCGGCGTTGATAATGGCAGCCCGTTGACGCGGAAAATACTTGAGCAGGCCGGCACGAATTGCCTGCACAACGCCGCCTACGGTAGAGGCCGAATTGTGGGTGGGCACCCCAATCAGGATGTCTACTTCGCCAACGTTCATTAGCTCGCGAAGAAAATCATCCGTGAGAATGGTTTCTTCGGACAAGATCGATGCCTCCCATGGCTAAGTGCAGAAGTAGGAAGTTAGAATGCAGAATGAATTGCCGTGAATCCCACTTCTGCATTCTAACTTCTTCACTCTTCACTCTTCAGATTTTCCTGAGCCGGAACCAATAGAACTGATAGGGTCCCATGGTGAGAAGATAGGGCAAATCTCCGATACGTGGAAAGATATTCCGTCCAAACATTTCGATCAGGATATGTCCTTTATAAGGGCGCAGGTCAAGTTCCACCGCCTGGGCGGCACTGGAGAGGTTGTTTACGACCAGAATCGTCTCTTTTTGCCAGCGACGAACGTAGGCCAACACGCGGTGATTTGCAGGATATAGGAATTCAATTGAGCCCCTGCCGAACACGGGCGTCGATTTACGGACGGCAATGATGCGCTTCGTCCACGACAGCAGGGAATGTTCAAATCTCTTCTGCGAGGCGACGTTCACGGCTTGAAAACCGTAGACCGGATTCAGCATCAAGGGGGAATAGAGTTTCTCGGGATCGGCAGAAGAAAAACCGCCATTCCAACCACCATCCCACTGCATGGGAGTACGCACGCCGTTGCGGTCACCGAGGTTGACATTATCCCCCATGCCGATTTCATCGCCGTAGTAAATGATGGGAGTGCCGGGAAAAGACATCAACATTCCATTCATCAACTCCATGCGGCGGCGATCGTTATCGAGCAGGGGAGCCAGGCGGCGGCGAATACCCAGATTGATCCGCATGCTCTTATCGCGGGCGTACTCGTCGTACATGTAGTCGCGCTCCATGTCGGTGACCATCTCGAGGGTCAGTTCGTCATGGTTGCGAAGAAAGAGGAACCATTGGCAAACATCGGGGATTTCGGGCGTCTGTTGCAAGATTTCGGTGATGGGCTTTCGGTCTTCCAGTTTGAGTCCCATAAACATGCGGGGCATCAGAGGAAAATGAAAGGCAGCGTGGAATTCGTCTCCAGTGCCGAAATAGGGGCGCAGATCGGCGGGCCACTGATTGGCTTCAGCCAGAAACATCCTTCCGGGAAACTCGCTGTCCAAACGAGCGCGAAAGTCTCTGATGATGGAGTGGGTCTCAGGCAAGTTTTCGCAGTTGGTGCCTTCGCGCTCAATCAGGTATGGAACCGCGTCCAGGCGAAAGGCATCGACTCCCATGGCCAGCCAGAAGCGCATGACATCCCACATCTCCTCGCGGACGGCGGGGTTGTCGTAATTGAGATCGGGTTGGTGGCTGAAGAAGCGATGCCAGTAATACTGCTTGGAAACCGGGTCCCAGGCCCAGTTCGAGAGCTCGGTATCCAGAAAAATGATACGGGTGCCGCGGAACTTGGTATCGGTGTCACTCCACACGTACCAATCGCGACGGGGATTGTTGCGCGAACTGCGTGACTCCTGGAACCAGGGATGCTGATCCGAGGTATGGTTGAGCACCATCTCGATAATGACCCGAATGCCGCGCTGGTGGGCGGCTTCGAGAAACGCCTTGAAGTCATTCAAAGTGCCGTAGTTGGGGTGAATGGCTCGATAATCCGCGATGTCATAACCGTCGTCACGCAGGGGCGAGGGAAAAAAGGGCATCAACCAAACCGTATCGACGCCAAGTTCCTTGAGATAGTCCAATTTTTGGGCGAGGCCGCCAAAATCCCCGATTCCATCCCCCGTGCTGTCGTAGAAAGCACGGACGTGGACCTGGTAGATGACAGCGTCTTTGTACCAGAGAGGATCTTGCGAAAGTACCAAAACTATCTCCCCAAGCGCTTTGCGACCGAGACTCTGCTGTGAGCCCGCGTCCGGCTTAGATGCAGGTTGAGTTCTGACTGGGATTCACAACGCACAAGGTTGAGAGTAAGAGGAAAATTCAGGAACATGGTTAACTTATCAGCTTCGCCAAGGAGTTTCCAGCGGCGGTAAACCGTTCATTCAGACGCGTGAACCTGGGCCACCTTCTATCATACGTCGATGCTATGCTGAAAACAGGCATGATCCGTTTTAACCGCCGATTTCTTCCGCAGAACATCCACCTATTGGTCTTCGATCTTGATGGCACGCTGATCGACTCACGTTTGGACCTGGTTCATTCGGTAAATGCGATGTTGCGGCATTTCAAACGCCCCGAACTCCCAGACGAGGTCATTGCTTCCTACGTAGGCGATGGCGCACCGGTACTGATTCGGCGCGCTTTGGGCGATCCCGCAGATGAAAGCCGGGTGAAGGAAGCGCTGGAATATTTTTTGGCGTATTACCGGGTCCACAAGCTGGACCATACACATTTGTATCCGGGTGTGAAAGAGATGCTGGGCAGCTTGGGCGGTTCAAATGGAGTGCGGCGACAGATGGCTGTCCTGTCGAATAAGCCGGTGATACCCTCGCGAGCCATCGTGGAGGCGCTCGGGGTGTCGAAGTTCTTCGCACAGATTTACGGAGGCAACAGCTTTCCAACCAAGAAGCCGGATCCGGAAGGAGTACGAACAATTTTAAGCGAGGCCAAGGCGATTCCCGCAGAAGCAGTAATGATTGGTGACTCCGCGGTAGACGTGATCACAGGGCGCAATGCGGGTTTATGGACGTGCGGTGTCACCTACGGTTTCGCTCCGCACACATTGTCTGAAGCTCCACCGGATGTCATTGTAGATAGCGTTGAAGAATTAAAACGGCTGTTCGAGTAGGGCGGTGTCCGCGAACCGCCGGTGTCAGTTTTGGCATCCAAATCGCGTCTTTGGTCTAGATTTGTTGCGGACTACCGGGGAATGAAAATAAAACTCCTACTTACCACCATCTTCCTCACCACACTGTTCAGCCCGGCAATTGCATTGGCCTATGGAGTTTTGTCGCACGAGGAAATCGTCGATATCTGCTGGGACTCAGACATCAGACCAGCCCTCATGAAGCGCTTTCCGAGTGCTACTGATGCCGAACTGAAGCAAGCCCACGCATACGCCTATGGCGGTTCAGTCATTCAAGACATTGGCTACTATCCGTTTGGTAATCACGAGTTCACCAACTATCTGCATTATGTACGGTCGGGTGATTTTGTTGTCACGATGCTGCGGGATGCGAACAACTTGAACGAATATGCGTTCGCCCTGGGCGCACTTAGCCATTATGCGGCGGACAGTTGGGGGCATCCGGCGGTGAATGAGGGAGTGGCTGCAGAATATCCCAGACTGCGGGCCAGATATGGACCGATCGTGACCTATGAGGATGACCACGAGGCCCATCTGGAAACTGAGTTCAGCTTCGATGTGGTGCAGGTTGCCAAGCATCGCTACTTGTCGCGGCAATATCACGATTTCATCGGCTTCAAAGTACCGGAAGATTTGATCGCGCGGAGTTTTCTCGACACGTACGGAATAAAGGCAACTCAATTTCTCAAGACCCCCGGATTGGCGATTGGGACGTATCGATTTGGAGTCAGCCATGTAATTCCGGAAATGACGCAGGTTGCGATCGTGTCGCGGCAAATCGACTTACCAAAAGAGCAGAATGACCAAGCACGGCAGCAATTTCTCTATCACCTTTCGCGCGCAGACTACGAAAGAGAATTCGGCAACGATTACCGAGGGCCAGGGGTTTTTGCCAGGATTCTCGGATTCCTGCTGCATCATCTGATTCCGCGGTTTGGTCCCTTCAAGGCGTTGGGGTTCAAGGACCCCACATCAGCCACTGAGGATGAATATTTTAAGAGCCTGAATAACGTGGTGAGTGAATATCACCGCTTGGTACGGCAAGTAGAAAATGGAAATTATGAAATTCCCAACCGTAATTTGGACGTTGGAGACCTTACGCGAGCGGGGAAATACGAACTTGCCGATCAAGGTTACGATGACTTGGTCCGGCGGCTGGCAAAAGATAAATTCACGCATCTGACACCAGATTTGAAATCCAACATTCTCGCGTATTTTGCCAGCGGGTCCGCACGAGATAAGCTGGGCCGATTTAAGTGGCGGAAGACGAGGAAGGCACTGGCGAAGCTCAAAATCCAGCAGAGCACGCCATAGGGGCCTAGCGGCTTTTATAGGACCACCGCATCTGCTTCAATCTCTACCAGCATGTCCGGGGAAATGAGCTTGCTCACTTCCACCATGGAAGTTGCGGGGCGAATATCGCGGAAGAACTCGCCATGAGCTTTGCCGATCTTCTCCCAATCGGCAATATTGGTGACGTACATGCGGGTGCGGACGACATCTTTCAGGCTAGCTCCGGCCTTTTGCAGGGCGGTTTCGATGTTCTTGAGAGTTTGGACCGCTTGGGCGTACGGATCGCCGATGCCGATGAGTGCTCCGTCTTGCCCAGTTGCGGTCGTCCCCGAAACGTGCACGTTGTTGCCCACGCGGACGGCGCGCGAGTAACCCACAATCGGTTCCCAAGGTGTAGCACTCGATATGTTCTTTCGTTCCACGATCTCACTTCCTCCGAGGCCGATATTGTATCTGGACGTCGAAGTGAAAAGCGTTTGGCAGCCGGCTACAGTGACTGCCAACAGAAACTAAGTAAAACCTTTGATCTGAGCTTGCGTTCTAATTTGGAGTGACGACGCGGTTGTCTTTGAAACACGAAAGTTACTTGCGTTCCTTACAAACGTAAGTGAGAATGCAGGGCAATTGTGGCGGTTCCCGCGAGCGAAGCGGGATTTCGGAGGTGAAAACGGAGATGATTCCAGAATCGCATCCGTTAGAAGAGTTGTTCATCGAACTCGTGGGACGGCATTTCGCAGAGGAAATCGGCCTTCGCGATCCTCAGATCGTGAATTATGTGGCCCACCTGATGACGGAATTTTGTGAAGTAGAACAACTGTTCAAGGTTCGCGATGCCGCCGGCCGCGCGCTCACGGATGTAGGCGAGATGTTGATGGAATCAAATCCTGTGTATGGCCCGGCGCCGTCATTTGATCGTGAACGCCAGGTTCGGAAACACATCGGTGACTACACGTTATTTTTCACGGGCATGTTTCCCGAGAGCATTAATCATTTTCGCCTGCGACGCAACCGCCTGGAAAATTTTGTGGATTGGATGAAAGCCGGGAAAGAAAGCTACTACATCGTTTCGAAGTTCGATTGTTTCGAATACACGAAGGTTGCGCCTTTGTTCGCGAGTTTATCCAGCCATTTTGAACAGTGCGTTTATGGTCTGAATCGGGTCAAGAACGATTTGCAAGAGATGCAGCATCCCATCACGCGCCGCGCAAGCGAACTGCTGATGTAGTTACAGCCCCAACCCTCTAGAAGCACCGATAGAAACTCAAAGCGGCGTCCCCTTGGACGAGCTTTCTGGTTCGACGCAGATTTCCAAATGCTTCTGCGGGATCGAACCGTTTTTGATGTTCTGCGACAACCACACTGTCCGGTTTCAATACTGGCGATTCCGACAACCGATGCAAGGCGCGATGATAGATATCCTCCATCGCATAGGGAGGATCCAGAAAAAGAAAGTCGGCCTGAATAGCCATGTCCTCCATGTTCTGTAAAGCTGGCAAAAAATCCTGGCGGAGAATCTTGAAATCCGCCTCCACATTGAGCGCTTGCAGATTCGCTTTAATCAATTCTGCCGAGCGTGGAGACGAATCCACAAAGTAAACCATCCTGGCGCCGCGACTAAGGGCTTCAATGCCTACAGCGCCAGTTCCGGCGAATAAATCAACCCATACAGTTGCCAGCAAGGCATTCGGATCTCCAGCAGAAAGCACATCAAACAAGGTTTCGCGCAAGCGATCGGCAGTGGGACGAAGATCAAAACCTGGTAGCGATCGGAGCCGCCTGCTCCGATACTTCCCGGCAATCACCCTCATAGATTTGACATGGCGCTGTGGCACCTTCGACTAGCGAAGCCGCAACTTGTGAGCAGGCCTAAGCGTCTAAAACCCTATAATAGATCAGGAGGTGTACTGCTTCGCATGAGGAACTGGTCCATTCCCGCGGGCCGCATATTTGGGGTGGAACTTCGCATTCATCTGACGTTTGCTTTTCTCCTGGTATTCGTGTGGCTGACGGAGTCCGCACCTCATGGAAATCTCAACGTCGGACGCGGCCTTGCCCTGGTAGGAATTATTTTCGGCTCGGTTGTTCTTCATGAGCTAGGTCATGCATTGGCTAGCATGCACGCCGGAGTTCCCGCGAAAGCTATCATCCTGCTTCCGATTGGCGGAGTTTCTGTCCTGGACGAGAGTCAGCAACCGATAGAGCCGGGTGCGCTAACGTGGAAACGTGACATTCGCATTGCTTTAACGGGACCGCTGGTTAATCTGATCATCGCTTTTGCCGCGGGAAGCATTCTGCTTTCGATCGCTCCTGAAATTCATTTGAGGATGAAACCGTGGGTACACTCGGCTAATCTGCCACGGAGCCTAGTTTGGGTGAATCTGTGGTTAGGGGCTCTGAATCTTCTGCCTGCGTATCCCATGGATGGCGGTCGAGTATTGCGTGCGGTATTTAGCCGGCATATGGATGCGGTCCGGGCCACCCGACGCGCTGTGACTATCGGTCAGGCGTTCGCAACCGTGTTCATGCTAGTCGGCATGCTATGGAACATCTGGCTTACGATGATCGGGTTTTTCCTGTTTATCGCGGCGCAACTGGAGGAGCGTTCAGCGGTTTTTCAATCGGTGCTGGAAACGGTGCGCCTGGAAGACATCATGCTTACCGATTTTGCAACGCTTTCGCCTGCCGACACTCTGGAAGATGCGCTAGAGAAGGCGGTGCATTCTCTGCAGGATGATTTCCCGGTGATTCGAGGCAGCGACATGGTGGGCGTGATTTCCAAGCAAAAAATTCTGCAAGCGCTGCGTGCAGAAGGCAATGGCTATGTGCAGTCCGTGATGAACCGAATTTTTGAGGTCGCGCAGAAGAAAGAGTCGCTGGCTTCTGCATTTCGCAAACTCACCGCTCGCAATCTGAGCATTATCCCTGTGGTTGAAGATCAGCACCTGGTTGGCATCGTGACCTTGCAGAACCTGATGCACTCCATGGCCCTATTGGCAGAGAGCCGGAAGCTTCGCAAGACTGCTCTCAATTCGTAAGCTTTCACACTCCTGAATGATTTGCTGCCTAGAATCGGAAAACTAATCCGGCTGATGGCTCTGCCATGTGGCTTCTGGCACCCGTGAAGAAGCTCACGTCGCTTCCTGAATTTGCGTCAATCTTGAAGTCTGGCGCTTTGTAGAGGAAGCCGCGATATTGAAAGCGAAGGGCAAATCGATGGTATTTGGGAAGCTGGTAATCCACTCCAAAGCCGTAGAGAAAGGCGATCTGCGTCTGTTTCGCTGCGTGCAGATTGATCTCTATGTTATCGGGCGTGTTGTTTCCCTGCGGAGGTTCGAGCGGCGGCAGGAAAACCCAGGTGGTCCGAGGTGAAAAGCGCAACGCTCCCACACCGGCCAGAAGGAAGGGCTCGAAACGTCCCCTTTTAAAGGGCGTAAACACATAAGCGCCACTGTATTCGGTGATATTCGCCAGGATGTGGAAGTCCTCGATGGAGCGATAAATCTGGGAGTTTTTGTCTCGCCCATAATTGAACACGAAAGAATGCTTAGGATTGAAACGGACGCGAATGGTGCCAAAAGGGGCCGCGCCCTCAGTTGCGGTCTGGACGACACCATTGCCGCTTACCTGGCTGGTGAATAGCGCACCTTCATTGGCGCTGAAATCGAACCGACGATCCTGCGCAAAGGCCACCGTCGCTAGAAAACACATCGTAGCCAGGACGGCTATTGTCTTGAGCATCCATTGTCCTCTCATTGATGGGGTGGGCAACCGTAAGTTCTTCAGAACAGCCTCACGGCTTTGGCTTTTTCCACTGCTGGAATTTTTCGAAGTTCAGCCAGTATAGCCTCAGGTACAGTGCCGTCAACGTGAACCACGGCGATGGCCTCTCGAGCAGCGACGTCATCGTGAGCGCGGCGACCGAGGGAAAAATCCGCGATATTGATTTTGCGATCCCCCAAGATGGTGCCAACCTTCCCGATCACTCCGGGCACATCGCGGTTCCGCAAATAGATAAGATTCCGCTCCAGAGGCGCCTCCACTTCGATTCCGTCCACATGAAGCAGGCGCGCGGCGTTCTGGTGCAGGACTGCGCCCTTGATGATGTGTTCCTCACTATTAGTTCTTACCATAATAGAAAGTACGCTGCCCGCCCCTCCGGTTGAACCCTTGGGCTTGTGAGATTCGTGTACCTGCAATCCGCGAGACTCTGCGATTGTGGCGGCGTTCACAAGATTGGCCTTTTCTTCCAGGGCCTGGTTCAGCATTCCCTTGATTGCGGCATTGCGGATCAGTTCGGTTTTCTGCTCGGCAATGTGGCCGCTATAACGGAGCGAGATTTCCTCCAACGTACCTTCGCTGATCTGGGCGAGAAATGCACCCAACTTCTCTGCGAGCGAGATGTAGGGCTGCAGTTCGAGGTACTCATCGTGGGAAACAGAGGGTACATTGACTGCATTCTGGATGACACCGTGTTTGAGATATTCCTTGACCTGTAATGCGATCTGATATCCCACCGCCTCTTGCGCCTCATACGTCGAGCCGCCAATGTGGGGAGTGAGGATCACGTTGCTTAGAGCGGCAAGAGGCGAATCTTTCAGCGGCTCCTCGGCAAAGACATCGAGCGCAGCGGCTGCGAGTTGGCCTTCTGTCAGCGCTTCGGCGAGCGCGCGTTCATCGATCAGTTCACCGCGAGCGCAATTTACCAGTCGTACTCCTCGCTTCATTTTCTTGAGAGATTCGGCGTTGATCATCCCGGCGGTCTGGGCAGTGAGTCCGACGTGAAGTGTAAGGTAATCGGCCGCTGCGTAAACGTCATCTAACGCGGTCAGGCGAATTCCCTGCTCTTTCGCGACGGTGGTGGATACGAACGGATCATGCCCGATGATGGTCATTCCAAACGCCCGTGCCCGGCGGGCCACTTCCATTCCGACTCTTCCCAGTCCAACGATTCCCAGAGCCTTTCCGCGGAGTTCCGTACCTTGCAGAGATTTCTTTTCCCACATGCCGGCGTGGGTCAAGTCATTGGCACGGCAGAGATGGCGAGCCATTGCGAGCATCAGAGCAATGGTGTGCTCGGCGACCGCAACTGCATTCGCGCCAGGCGTATTCATCACTGCGATGCCTTGGCGGGTAGCGGGTTCCAGTTCTATGTTGTCGACGCCAACCCCGGCCCTTCCGATCACCCGCAACCTCGGGGCCTTGGCCAGCAACTCCGCATTCACTTGCACCGCAGAGCGCACAATCAGCGCATCGGCGGTTTCCAGATATCTTGCCAGATCACCGTTCATCTGCTCCGGCGTCAATACGGTCCACTCGGGCTCGCGTAACAGATCGACCGCAGATGCGGACATTTTTTCAGCGACGATAATCTTCATTTTCGATGACTCGACTTATGCATGCGGGTCAGGCGATATCAGCGACCGACCAACTCAGACTGCCTAACGGGTTGCCGATCCTTATTTGCATAGACACCTTGTGCTGCCCTCAGTGCAGTGCCGAACTCAACTGGCTGGCCGATTTCAACCAGAACCTGCTCCAAGGCAGCAAGCGCGCCGATCGTGTCCAGATAATCGTAGTATCCCAAATGAGCGATGCGGAACAATTTTCCTTTCATTTCTCCCTGGCCGTTGGCGACTACTGCGCCGAACTTATCGCGAAATTGCCTCACGATCACGCCGGAATCGATGCCATCGGGCGACTGGATAGCAGTGAGGGCAGCCGCCGGACAAGATGAGGAAAACAGTTTCATCCCAATGGCTCGCGCTCCTGCACGAGTCATCTCGGCGGCGAGTTCAGCATTCGCGATCAGGGCATCCCGTCCCACCGCCAAGTCGCCATCGCCCATCTGGCGGACGAAATCCAGCGCCGCTGCTAATCCCGCAAACAGCGAAGTTGCGGGCGTGTACGCCGATTCGCCTTTGGCAGCCGCTTTCCGCTCCTTCCGGAAATCGAAATAGTAGCGAGGAGACTTCGTCGTTTCCATCCGTTTCCAGGCGCGTTCGCTGATCGCACAATATGCAAGCCCGGGCGGGATCATTAGCGCTTTTTGGGATCCCCCGATAATGACGTCAATGCCCCATGCATCCACATCGAAGCGGGTGGTGCCGAGGCCAGTAATCGCGTCGACGACAAGCAAGGTATCGATCCCAGCCCGGCGTACGAGTTCAGCAATCGAACGAATGTCGTGGCGAGCTCCAGTCGAGCTTTCGGTGGATTGCAGGTAGACGACTCGGATTTCCGGAGTCAGCCGTGCCCGGATCTCGTCTAAGGAAAAAGTTTGACCGTACGACGCGTTGACTGTCTCCACCACACAATTGAAAGCTTTGGCCAGATCCTGCCACCGTTCTCCGAATTTTCCGGCAGACAGAACAAGAACTTTGTCGCCGGGCGATGTCAGGTTCGAGACCGCGCCTTCCATCACCCCCGTGCCAGACGAAGCGAGGATGAGTACGTCATTGTTGGTTCCGATGAATTCCCGCAGGTCGGACAGCACCCGCGAAAATAACGCGCGAAAATCCGCGGTGCGATGATGCATGGCATAGGAAGCCATTGCGGCTTGAGCCGCCGGGAGCAGCGGGGTCGGACCAGGCGTAAAAAGGCGATTTTTGCGCAACATAAGTGATCTTCTTTAGTGAGGCGTCTCAGGTAGTTTACCCGGAAGCGGCGCATCATGCTGTGATAGGGAACGCCGTGGCGAGTTGAATCCTGTTGACGTTATGAAGGCTCCGCAGTACCTTGCTCGCATTCGGTGTTTGCGAGGTTTGCTTGCCAATTTCTGCGATCGATGCCATTAGCCCTGCTTTCCAGCATACGAAGCAACAATTGTTTCAGCCTTTCAAGATGGGGCAATGGATCAAGCTGGCATTTGTCGGCTTACTGGCCGGGGAATTGACGACCGGCAGCTGCGGCAACTTCGGTGGTAATTTTCAGCCGCCCAGACACCCCAATCACTTTCTTAGCCCCGCTTTTCCTAAAATTGACCCGGTGCTCCTGGTTTTATTGATCGGCCTCCTGGCTGCGTTGGGATTTGTGTTTTGGATTTTCCTGATCTATCTGAACAGCGTAATGCGATTCATTTTGTTCGACAGCGTGATTGCGAAGAGTTGTGAAATCGGAAACGGCTGGAGCCGGCGACAAGGGCCAGGATTGCGGTACTTCTTGTGGCAAATCGTTCTTGCGCTTGCCATGTTTGCTGGATTTGTTGTCTTGATAGGCATTCCAGCTGCGTTTGCGTTCGCCGCCGGCTGGTTAACAAGGCCCAAGGAACATCTCGCCCCGTTGATCCTTTTCGGTATAGCTCTGTTTATGGTTTTGATGGGGTTCGTTCTGATTTTGGCGGTTGTCCATGTTTTCACGAAGGATTTCGTAATCCCGCAAATGGCGATTGACAACATATCTGCATTCGAAGCGTGGCGCCGACTTTTACCGATGCTCAATACGGAGAAAGTCTCCTATCTTGGGTACGCGCTGATGAAAGTCGTAATGACGATCGCGGTGGGGGTTGTGTTGGGAATCGTCACCACGATTATTATCGTGGTGTTGCTAATACCGATTGGCGGCTTGGGGGCTCTATTGGTGTTATTGGGTAAGGCCGCAGGCTTCGGCTGGAATCTTTATACGATCACAGCCGCAGTGGTTGTGGGATGTATTGTGCTTGCCGCAGTTTTGTATGTAGTTTCGCTGGTGGCGGTTCCAGCCATAGTTTTCTTTCCTGCTTACTCGATCTACTTCTTTGCTGCGCGCTATCCCGCACTGGAAAGGCTACTAGGTGCGACCCCGCTGCCACCGCAGCCCCCACTCCCATCTCCTGTGACGCCCGGAGTCATCGGTTAGCAGGAAGGAGTCGCTGAATGCTTATGCCTATTCGCTCGCGCGATTCTTAATCCAGATGGGTGTGCCGAGAAAACCGAAGGCGCGGCGAATCTGATTCTCGATAAATCGCTGGTAGGAAAAATGTAGCTTGACGTTGCGATCGGTGAAAAGAATGAATGTCGGAGGCGCGACCGCAGCCTGAGTCATGTAATAAATCTTTACCCGTTGCCGGACTGGAACGGAAGCTCGCTCGAAGTCGATTTGTTGCAGGAAACGATTCATCTCCGACGTAGAAATTCTTTTGCGGCGCTCTGCTGCAACCTCCTCGATCATGGGGATAATCCGTTCGGTTCCTTTTCCGGTTTGCGCGGAGATGAACAATACCGGGGCATAGTTCAGAAACTTCAGCCCGTAACGAAGTTGCTGTTCATAAGCGGCGCGGTCTGCAGGTCGTCTGTTCTCTTGAATTCTGGCGGCCCGCGACTGGCTGACCGGTTTCTTTTGGCCGCTAGTGATGAGGTCCCATTTGTTGACGATGATAATTATCGAGCGCCCGCTTTCATGGGCTAAGCCCGCGATCGAAGCGTCGAGCGCGCTAACTCCTTCGGTGGCGTCGATGACGAGCAGCGCAATGTCTGCCGCTTCCAGATGCTTGCGGGCCATGATCACAGACAGTTTTTCCGCCATCAAGCGAGTCTTGCCTTTGCGGCGAATTCCGGCCGTATCGATAAATCGGAAACACAGGCCATCGCGCTGAACGATTTCATCCACCGCATCACGGGTGGTTCCCGGGATCGGCGACACAATTGCCCGCTCGGTTCCAGTCAAGCGGTTCAACAGCGTCGATTTGCCGACATTGGGGTGGCCGATGATAGCGACCTTGATCTCCGACGACTGTTCCGGCGGAGCATCCGGGTTCTCTGTGGTTTTTTCTGGATTCGGCAGGAATTCGAGCACCGCATCCAGCAAGTCATCCACACCACGTCCATGCTCGGCGGAAATCGGCAACAACTGCCGGATCCCCAGCCGATGAAACTCATTGCCGAGGCTTTGCTGCTTGTCGCTGTCAATTTTGTTTACCGCGAGGACGACTGGCTTGCCAGTACGGATCAGTAGACGGGCGAGATCGATGTCCGGAGCCGCAAGTTCGCTGCGGCCATCGACGACCAACATTACAGCGGCGGATTCCTCGAGGGCAACTTTGGCTTGTCGAAAAATCTCCGCCGGGATCAGTTCTTTATCTTCCGGAATGATGCCGCCGGTATCGACAACCCGAAACACATGCCCGCGCCATTCCGCTTCACCATAGAGCCGGTCACGAGTAATCCCCGGCTCATCGCCGACAATTGCGCGCCGCATACCCACAATTCGATTGAACAACGTGGATTTCCCCACATTGGGACGACCGACAATGGCAATCACCGGAATCATGCAGGAATTGCGTATTCGTTAATTACCAGCTACGCGGAACTGGTTATTATAGAGACTCTGTGTCGCTGACCTCTCAGCCCGTCGCTTCAGCAGGTTCGCGCGAGATATCGCTTCACAGTTTCTTTGCCAACGGCGGCGTACTTTCCCATAGGCATCCAGCATACGAGTTTCGACGCGGACAGCTTCAGATGGCGCAAGCGGTCGAGCAGGCGCTAGAAGAAAAGCGACACTTGATAGTGGAGGCCGGCACGGGCACAGGTAAGACTCTGGCCTATCTGTTGCCGGTAATTCGGTCCGGCAAGCGCGTAATCATTTCTACAAACACAAAGAACCTGCAAGAGCAGCTCTTTCACAAAGACATTCCCTTCCTTGAGCAAGCGTTATTTCCGGCTGGAGATCGCAAACTAAGCGTCTGTTACATGAAAGGCCGCGGAAATTATCTTTGCCGCAAGAAGCTCTATGACTTGACCAGCCAGCCGGTGCTCAGCGGCCTTGATGAAGTGGAGCATTATCGCGCGATTGCAGCCTGGGAAAAGGCCACACAGACGGGCGACCGTGCCGAACTAGCTGCCCTGCCGGAGACCAACGCGCTATGGTCGAAGCTGGACGCGCGCTCAGATACCTGCCTTGGCCAAAAGTGCAGCGTCTGGGAGAAATGCTTCATCACGGAGATGCATCGACGGGCGATGGAGAGCGACATCATCATTGTGAATCATCATCTTTTTTTTGCTGATCTGGCCATCAAACAGCAGGCCGAATACGCGCCGGATGCGGGAATTCTGCCCGAAGTCGGCGCAGTGATTTTTGACGAAGCCCACGAATTGGAGGATGTCGCAGGCAGCTACTTTGGGGTTTCAGTAAGTAATTCGCGGGTGGAAGAGCTTTGCCGAGATGTGGAGGCATCGCTGCAGCGGAATCGGCTTTACAGCGACAAAATGTCGGGAGCGCTGAAGTCGCTGCGGGATCGTTCGCAGTTCTTCTTTGCCCTGTTGCCCTATGGGGAAGGGCGCTTCGCATTTGAAAACCGCCAGGAATTTTTGGAAGAGAATGGTGACGAGTTTCTCGCCTTGCAGCAATCCCTTCAGCGACTCGCCTCGGAGATCGAAAATCTTCCTACAAAGCCTGAGGAGATGTTTACTTTTGTTCGACGAACTCAGGAACTGCAAGTGCAGCTTGGGTTTCTGATGGAATCCGAGGACCGCAACACCGTCTTCTGGATTGAGCGACGAGGCTCACGTGGTGCGGCCGCACGCGAAAAGTTGCGCGTGTTTCTGCAGGCGACACCCATTGATGTAGCTCCAATTCTCAAGATTTCGCTGTTCGACAAGTTGGAGTGCACGGTGTTGACCTCGGCAACATTGGCTGTTGGCGGGGGATTCGACTATGTGCGGAAGCGGTTGGGGTTGGAATACGCCCGCGAACTCGTGTTGCCCTCGCATTTCGACTACGAAAATCAGGCGTTGTTTTATGTGCCGCCGGATTTGCCGGATCCGCGCACTCCGCAGTTTGCAGCGAAAGCAGCCGAGCGCATTCGGCGAGTGCTGGAAGCCAGTCGCGGGAGAGCGTTCGTGCTGTTCACCAGCTACTCGCAGATGAAAGACATTTACCAACGCTTGCTGGGTGAAATTGAATTTCCCATGCTGCTGCAAGGGGATGCGCCGAAAGGCGCGCTGCTGGAGGAGTTTCGCCTGACTCCGAATGCGGTGCTGTTTGCAACGTCGTCGTTTTGGCAAGGTGTTGATGTGCAGGGCGAACAACTCAGTTGTGTGATCATCGATCGGTTGCCGTTCGCGGTTCCGAGCGATCCCGTGGTCGCGGCTCGTGTCAAAGCCATCGATGCGGAGGGCGGCAACGCATTCTTCGACTACCAGGTCCCGTCTGCGGTGATCACATTGAAGCAAGGCTTTGGACGTCTAATACGGTCGCTGCACGATCGAGGGCTCCTGGTCCTACTCGACAACCGTATCCTCAAGAAGCAGTACGGCCGCGTTTTTGTGGAGAGTTTGCCGAAGTATCGGAGGACAACTGAGATGAGCGCGGTGGAGGAGTGGTTCGGGGTGCCGTAACTTCCTCGCCGGCCCCTGCCCCAGGTGTTATCTTTTCTTACAGTGTTTCATCGAGGAGGAGCGCATGCGAATCCCCTTAGCTCGTTCGCTGGGATTGTTCGTATCGGTTTTGGCCTTGGCCGCGACGACTAATCTGTCGGTTCAAATCAAAGAGTATGACGTTCCGACACCGAATGCGCGTCCGCATGATCCGGCGGTTGGAGTTGATGACAGCCTGTGGACCACGGAGCAGGCAGCCAATAAATTAGGCGAACTCGATCCGACTACTGGGAAATGGCGTGAATTTCCGCTGAAGACGCCTGGATCCGGTCCGCATGGTCTTGTGGCCGATCGCGACGGAAACATCTGGTTCACGGCCATCTCTAAAGGTTACATAGGGAAGCTGGATACAAAAACTGGCAACATTGCGGAGTATCGGCCTTCGAGCGGCCAGGAGATCGATCCGCATACGCCGGTATTCGATCAGCACGGGATGTTGTGGTTCACGAATGAAGAATCCAGTCTGATTGGCCGCCTGGATCCGAGAACTGGTGACATGAAGCTCGTTGCAACGCCGACGCCTCATGCGGTGCCCTACGGAATCGTGATCACGTCACAGGGCACCCCGATTTTCTGCGAGTTTCACACGAACAAATTGGCGAGCGTCGATCCGCAATCGATGACGATTCGTGAATATGCATTGCCGGAGACTGGCGCGCGCCCGCGCCGGCTTGCGGTCGCGCCGGATGGGACGATCTATTTCTCCGATTTTGCGCAAGGCAAGCTTGGACATTTCGATCCCGCAACGGGCAAGGCGGAGGAATGGCCGTCGCCGGGCGGGGCGAACTCCGAGCCTTATGGCATTGCCGTCACATCGGACGGAATGGTTTGGTACATGGAAACGGGAGTCAAGCCAAATATGCTGATTCGCTTTGATCCGAAAACGAAGGCTTTTGCGGCTGCAAAGATTCCATCCGGCGGAGGCGTGGTGCGGAACATGGCAGTGGCTAAAGACGGGAAACTTTATCTAGCCTGTAGCGGGGTGAACAAAGTGGCGATCGTCACCCCATAACGTCAGCGCTTGAATGCGTTGGGTTGACGCAGTTTCTGCAGGCGTTTGCCAGCTTCATCCAAAGTTTCCGCGCGTTTGCAGAAAGCGAAGCGCACTTGCTGGGCTCCGTCCCGAGGATCGTTATAGAAACTGGAGCCAGGAACCGCTGCCACTCCAATTTCTTTCACCAGATATTTGGTGAACGAGAGGTCGTCCTCGAACCCGAAGGCAGTGATATCAGTCATCACGTAATATGCGCCGCGCGGACGAAAGCAATGAAATCCAGCCTCGGTAAGGGCAGGCATCAGCCGATCGCGCCGGGCGCAATAACTTGTCGCGAGGCTCTGATAATAGCTTGGCGGTAAGCTTAAAGCCGCCGCGCCGGCTTCCTGCAAGGGCGCAGGAGCTCCGACGGTTAAAAAGTCGTGAACCTTCCGAATGGCATTGGTAATGTTTGGGGGAGCGATGGTCCATCCTACACGCCACCCGGTTACGCTGTAGGTTTTTGAAAGGCCGTTGATGGTGACGGTGCGTTCCGCCATGCCGTCCAAGCTGGCAATCGAGATGTGACGCGTGCTGTCGTAGATGATGTGCTCGTAAATCTCGTCGGTGATGGCGAGCACGTTGAATTCGACGCAGAGATCGCGGATCAGCTCGAGTTCGGCGCGCGTGAAAACTTTACCGGTGGGATTGTTCGGCGTATTCAGGATGATGGCTTTCGTATGATTGCGAAAGGCCGCTCGGAGTTCGCGTTCATCGAAGGCCCACTCGCCGTCTGGTTCGGATGGCGGCCGCAGTTTTACAAAGACCGGCTGCGCGCCGGAGAGGACGGAGTCGGGTCCGTAGTTCTCGTAGAACGGCTCAAAGACGATGACTTGATCCCCTTTGTTGCAGACCGCGAGCAGAGTGGAAATCATCGCTTCGGTCGAACCACAGCAAACGGTGATGTGAGTTTCCGGGTCAGCTTCGATGCATTGCCATTCCTTCGCCTGGCGGGCGATAGCATTGCGCAGACTCTTCGCGCCCCAGGTGATAGCGTACTGATTCACGTCTGCGGCAATGGCTTCTTGCGCCGCACGCTTGATTTCAGCGGGAGCTGGAAAGTCGGGAAAACCTTGGGCGAGATTCATGGCGCCATAAAGCATGGCTTGTCGCGTCATCTCGCGAATCACAGACTCGGTAAAATGCTCAACTTTGTCGCTGAGGAAGTGCTTGGGTTGAATACTGACGTCGGCCATAGGGGGTTAGGCTAGCACAGGGCTGCGGAGCTTCGCTTGCCCAGCCGAGGGCGGCTGTCCCTACATGGTATTACTGGGTCCTTAGTATGCCTCCGACGGCTTCCAGAGTTTTGATGATCTGTGCCGACCAGTGCGCGACTTCATCTTCCCGCAGGGTTCGTTCACGAGATTGGAACGTGGCGCGAAGAAGAATCGAGTATTTGCCTGATCCGATCGATCCCCCGCGGAAAATCTCAGCGGGCACAAAGCTCCTCAATTCGCTTAAACCCAGCGAAGAGATAGCGCGTTGCATCTGCTCGAACGTGATGGAATCCGCAAAGACGAAGGAAAAATCACGTTCTACCGCGGGATGTCGAGGGATAGGTTCATAGCGCAGCTTGCGGAGGCCGGGCTTGTATAGAGCGTCCACATAAAGCTCGGCGATGAAGACATCCTGGCGCAGCTTGCGCGAGGCAGCGATTTCCGGATGCAACTGGCCAAATTGCGCAACGATGTCATTGTTTATTACAGCGCGTGCCGAACGCCCGGGATGGTAATAGTCAGCAGTTTGTGTATCCCAGCGGATCGTCTCGTATTCGAAAGCGTGCAGCAGAGTTTCGACATCCCCTTTGAGATCGAAGAACGACAGTGGACGGGATGGCTGGTGCACATTCGAAGGTACCGCCGAGCCGGTCGCTCCCAAGCACACCCGCTTGGCTTCTGTGGAGTTTGCGCCGGCCGCCTGGAACACGTTCGCCGATTCGAACAACCGCACGTCGTCGTTGCCGCGGTTCAAATTGTATGCAAGCATGTTCAGCATCCCGGGCACGAGAGAAGTCCGCATCACGGACGCTTCTTCGCTCAGCGGGTTTTCTACTTCGATCACCGGAACAGCGGAGAACTGCTCGGCATCTTCATGCGAAATGAATGATAAGGAGATGCCCTCGTTGTATCCCAGCGCCCGCAACGTGCTCCGGACTTTCCTATCCTTCTTTGCATCGGGCAATTCAATCACCGACCCTGCAAAGGATGGGAGCGTATTGGGGAACTTGTCGTAACCATACATTCGGGCAATTTCTTCGATCAGATCGATCTCGCGTTCGACATCCAGGCGCCAACTGGGAACACGCACGGTGAATTCGTGTTCTTCTTCGCGCTCCGGCAAGACATCGAAGCCGAGACGCTTAAGAATTCGGATAATTTGATCGGCATTCAGGCCGGGGCCGAGGATGCGGTGGACCTCCGAGAGCCGCAAGGCGATGGGCGCTTGATCGATGTGGCGTGCGATTACGTCGATCGGCTCGCCTACCAACTCTCCTCCCGATTGCAAAATCAATTCAGCTACGCGACTGCAGGAAAGAATTGTGGATTCGAAGTCGGCGCCCCGCTCAAAGCGGTGGGACGCGTCGGTGTGCAACCCGTGGCGGCGAGACATCTTGCGAACCGTGATGGGGTCCCACCACGCGGATTCGATCAGGATATTGCGGGTTTTATCCGTGATCATGGTGTCGAATCCACCCATGGTACCGGCGAGACCGACCGGCTTCACGGCATCAGCCACGACCAAATCCTCGGAAGTTAATTTGCGTTCGACGCCATCGAGCGTTCGCAGCTTTTCACCGTCACGGGCGCGTCGGACGATAATTTTTCCACCCTCGAGGAGATCGAGGTCAAAGACGTGGGTTGGCTTGCCCATCTCCCACAATGTGTAGTTGGTGGCATCGACCGCATTGTTGATGGCCCGCTGATCGAGAAGAGACAGGCGGTGCACGATTTTATCGGGCGAGGGCTTGATGCTGACATTCCGCAACATTTCGGCGGTGAAACGGGCACAGCCCTCGGCATCTTCGATCGTGACCGGGAAATTCGCCTTGCCAGTTGGCGCCGGCAGCTTCGGCTGCATTGGCTTGAGAGGAACGTCATAGATGGCTGAGGCCTCTCGAGCGACGCCGTAATGGTTCATGGCGTCGGGACGGTTAGTGGTGATTTCCATCTCGAAGACGATCTCTTCGCCATCGCCGAGAATGCCCTCGACACCCATTCCAACTGAGGTCAAACCCTCGGCGAGTTGCCGGTTGGCAGCGGGAACATCGACGAAGTCGCGAATCCATTGGGAAGAAAGTTTCATTACAAGCTATCAGCTATCAGCAATCAGCTCTCAGCAAAAATCAACACGTAAGCGTCAAAATCACGGCGTCTAGGCGAACTGCCGCAAAAACCTTACGTCATTCTGAAAAAACACCTGGAGATCATCGACTCCGTACTTCAACAGCGCAATACGATCCGCGCCCATGCCGAAGGCAAACCCCGAGACTTTGGCGGGATCGTATCCGTTGTCTTTCACGAACTCGAAAACATTCGGATCGACCATGCCACAACCTAAAATCTCAATCCAGCCGGTCTGTTTACAGGGCCGGCAAGGTTCCGAATCGCGCTTTCCACTTCCGCCGCAGACGAAACAACTCACCAGCATCTCAGCGCTGGGCTCAGTGAACGGAAAAAACGACGGGCGGAAGCTGGTTTTCACGCTCGATCCGAAAAAGGCTTTCATGGCATGATCGAGCGTGCCTTTCAGATCGCCGAAGGTAATGTTTGTATCTACCGCCAAGCCCTCAATCTGGTGAAACATGGGGGAATGGCTGGCATCTGGCGGATCGTTGCGGTATACCCTGCCGGGAATCACAATGCGGATGGGTGGCTTGAGCTTCTCCATCGTGCGAATCTGAACTGGAGAAGTGTGCGTCCGGAGCAGTAGCTGTTCGCGCAGCGGTTTGCTGCGCTGATTTGCCATGAACAGTGTGTCTTGAGTATCCCGCGCGGGATGGTTTGGCGGAAAATTCAGCGATTCGAAGTTGTAATAATCGGTTTCGATCTCCGGGCCTTCCTGCACCGAATAGCCCAGATCGCGGAAGACGGCGACCATTTCGTTGGAAGTTTTGACGATTGGGTGCTCGGCACCGATGGGGCGCTGAATGCCGGGGAGGGTAATGTCGAGGGACGGCCCAAGTCCGGCTTTTTTCCACTCCTCGCTGGTGCCGATCCGCTTGGTGGTGCTCTTTTCGAGCTCCCGAAGCTGTAGCTCTAGGGCGTGTCTCTCAAGAAAGCCCTCAATGTGGCCTTTGAGCTCATTAAATCGCTTACCTACGTCTCCCTTTGACTGGGCCGTTGCCTGTTTGAGCCAAAGGTCGCTTATCTGTGTCAGGATGCCGGTCTTGCGTGCGAGCCAGCGGTCTCGGTGGGCCTTGAATTGGCTCGCGTCAGAAACCTGGACCGCTTCCTCCTGAAAGGCGCCGCGGGCTTCCGCAAAGGCGCTGTCCAGTGTCGCCACCGAATAATTTCTCAGTTTGGAGACAGTGTAGGCCATGTTTCTTTCGCCCCTTCGGGGCTGGACGATCTATGTGCTGGTAGCCCACGGCTCACGCCGTGGGCTGAGTTCTGCCGCCACTTCGCGGCTGAAGCAGGTTCCTCGACTACGTTTGATCTTGCACAAGTGCAAGATCAAATTTGGCTCGGAATGACATTGTATAAAGGCTCCAAACAGCAGACTCCTCGCACGCTCTCACCGCACGAAGCGGGGCTACTAGCGGCCCGGAATGACAATTTTAAAAAAGTTGCAAGTCGATCGCTGAATGCTGGCTGCTGAGGTCTGAAAGCGACTACGCTGCCCCGCCGAGAGCACCCCTCGCCTGCTCGGCGAGGCTCTTAAAGGCAGCCGCATCGTTCACGGCAAGGTCCGCGAGAATCTTGCGATCGAGTTCGACGCCGCTCTTTTTTAGACCGCAAATGAATTGGTTGTAGCTCAGGCCATTCAATCTGGCGGCAGCGCCGATGCGCACAATCCACAGCGAGCGGAACTGGCGCTTGCGCTGCTTGCGTCCCGAATAGGCGAACTTTAGACCGCGCTCAACCGCTTCTTTGGCGGAGCGGTAGAGCTTGGACTTAGTAAGAAAATATCCGCTCGCGCGCTCGAGAATTTTTTTTCGCTTGGCGCGGCGCTTGGTTCCGCGTTTAACACGAGGCATGATGTGCTCCTTTTTTACTTACTTTTGTGGTGGCTGGAGGTAGGAGACGCAAGGTCTAATCACCTCTTCACACACCGGGTGCTCATTGGCGAGCACACATTGCGGGCAAGCATGCCCGCGCTACATATTTTAATACGGAATCATCCGTTTAACTTTTGCCAGGTCGGCATCACTGACCATCACCGATCCGCTCAACTTCTTTTTGCGCTTATGAGGCTTCGAGGTCAGGATGTGACGCAAGAAGGCGTGCTGGCGCTTTACCTTCCCGGTTGCGGTTTTCTTAAAGCGCTTGGCAGCGCCTTTATGGGTTTTCAGTTTAGGCATAAATCCTCAGTGTTAGCAATCAGCGTTCAGCCGTCAGCCTTCAGTCAACACGAGCCTATTGCACGACTGAGAGCTGAATGTTTACAGGCCACCCTACGCCTGCTTGAGGCGGTGTTGCTCCGCCTGGGCGACCTGCGTCTTCTGGCCTCCATCTTTCTTAGGAGCCAAAATCGCGTGGAGGGTATTGCCTTCTTGACGCGGGCGGAACTCCACGATTCCCTTTTGCTCGACGTCTTTAATCAGCCGCTCCAAAATTTCGCGTCCCAGCCCGGTGCGTGTCATTTCGCGGCCGCGAAAGAAAATGGTCGCTTTGACCTTGTCTCCCTCTTCCAGAAAACGAATCACGTGGTTCTTTTTCGTTTCATAATCATGGTCATCGACATTGATACGAAACTTTACTTCTTTAACCGTGATGGTTTTCTGATGTTTTTTCGCCTCCCGCTCTTTCTTCTCCTGCTGATAGAGATACTTCCCGTAGTCCATGATGCGGCATACAGGAGGTTGGGCGGTCGGTGAAACCTCTACCAGATCTAAATTTTTTTCGCGGGCCATTTTGAGAGCTTCGTAGGGAGGCAGAATGCCAATTTGCTGGCCCTCATCGCCAATTACCCGGACTTCACGTGCGCGAATACGTTCGTTAATGCGGACAAAACGCTTATCGATACAATCCTCCGTCCACTTACCAGGGCGAGTGGGATGAAAAATTATAACATGGTGAGGATCGAGGGCCGGCGACGAACGGAGGAGTTTGCTCACGCGGAGGCGAACGGCTGTGTGGTCAAAAATTCCCACCCTTCGAAAATCGCGAAGGGTGGGGCACCCGCAGTTCTTGAACATCAGAGCCCTTTGCAACTAGCACGACGCCCGCCATGCCGATGAATAGGCCGTGTTCTACGACGCCGGGCATAGCTCCCAGTTGGCGGGCCAGCGCAGGCGGGTCCGGAATCTGGCCGAAATGGCAATCCAGAATGTGGTTGTGCTCATCCGTAATGAATGGACTTCCGTCGGGGAAGCGGCGAGGGATTACTTTTGCCCCAAGGGCCTCGACCCGCTTGATTATGATCGGCTCGGCAAACGGGATCACTTCGACGGGCAAAGGAAACTTCCCCAGCACCGGAACCTGCTTGCTGGAATCAGTAATGATGACCAGGATGCTGGAAGCAGAGGCGACAATTTTTTCATGTAAGAGCGCACCGCCGCCGCCTTTGATCAGGTTGAGCTGCGGATCAAATTCATCAGCGCCGTCAATGGTGACATCGATCTGCTGGATCTTTTCGAACGTGGTGAGGGGGATTCCTGCGGATCTCGCCAGCTGTTCGATCTCCCTGGAGGTCGGGATGCCCCGAACCTTGAGACCGGCCTTTACACGTTCGGCAAGAAAACGCACAGCATATGCTGAGGTCGAACCGCTGCCTAAGCCCACGACGTTGCCATCGTTCACGAAACGCATGCTGGCCTGAGCGGCAGCGGCTTTCTCGTTTTCGTTAGCCATTCGGCGGAGGGTGCGACCGCTTACTCTACGCCTTCCACGCTGGCGCTTCAAATGGTTCAGAATTTAATCGACGGAAAGCGAACTAGACTGGCGAGAAATAAGGCTCATTGCGCAGGACGGCTTCAGCACCCTCGACAAGCCGCTTTGCATCAGATTTGGGAACCGCGCCGCGGACGCCGGCATTGCGGGCTTCGTCAATCAGCTGGCGCGATAGATGCATGCTGAACATGAGGATGGGCACCTGAGGGACAATCTTGCCAAGTTCCCGGGCTGCCTGTAGGCCATCCATCCGGGGCATGAGGAAATCCAGCACGATCAGGTCAGGGGCTAAGTTTTTGACTCTTTCCACGGCCTCGCGCCCATCGGACGCCTCTCCGCAGACCTTCCAGTCAGGATGCTGCTGAAGCATGTCCCTCAGCCGATCTCGAACGAGAGCGCTGTCATCGACAATAAGAATGCGGATTTCCACGTAAACCTTTTAATTCATTTGTGCCGACGCCCCGGCACACCCGAGTCACTAAACGTGACCCTCATCCTAGCATCTGTGGAACTCAGGTGTTGCTGCAATTAAGCGAAGGAAAAGCTGTATAAGTCATTGAGGGATAGGGCAACTTCCTAAAGCGCTGCTCGTACCGAGCCGGCACCAATGCCGATGCCTTGCGTGGGGTAAAAAAAAGGACTAAGGTGAGCTGCATCGGTACAGCCCAGGTTAATGTGTGCCTTGCGATTGAGGCCCGGGTCCTGAGCTGAACAACAGTCATTTTGTGCCAAGCATATTTGAGTATTTCGATAGGAGAATACGAATGAAGAATACGCTTAGAGCAATGATTACGATTGTCGCGATTGCAGTTGTATTTACTACATGTGCAGTGGCGCAGGGCGGAGCCGATCTTTTCAAAGCAAAATGCGCAATGTGTCACGGCCCGGACGGGAAAGGTCAGACTGCGATGGGAAAGACGTTGAACCTGAGAGATCTTGGGTCGGCGGAAGTGCAGAGTCAATCGGACGCTGATCTGACCAATATTGTCACCAACGGCAAGGGCAAAATGCCTAAGTACGACGGCAAGCTGACAAAGGATCAGATCACGGACGTGGTGAAATACGTTCGCACTCTGAAGCATTGAGCATTTGATTTCCGCGAGGCCGAGCGCTGCCCTCGGCCTTGCCTTTGATGTCGGCGCAAGAAATTCCGCGCGGTTGTATACTTTTCTGCTGCTAGCGTTCGAGACGAAATACCTCTGCTAACCAAAGTTCTTTTGCGGTGTCCATGTATGCGAAAACAACACTGAATCTCACAACGAGTGCCCATCCGTTGGAGGGAGTGAATGACTGACGAGCGAATCCCGAAGAGTCCATCTGACAAAAAACAACCGGAAGCTGCGAGCGTTTCCCGCCGCGAGTTTTTGAAGATTTCCGGCATCTCTGCCGCGGCAGTGCCGATGCTGGGGACGAAGGTGGTCCATGCAGCCGGCAGTCCAGTCAAGGTGTATGGGCCCGGCAAAGTGCCGATTCAGCTCACAGTCAATGGCGACACACATAAGCTTCAAATCGAACCGCGCGTCACGCTGCTGGATGCGCTTCGCGATGAATTTGAGATCACAGGGGCCAAGCGAGTCTGCGATCGTGCTGACTGTGGCGCATGTACGGTGATCATGGATAACAAGGCCGTTTATGCGTGCTCAGTTTTGGCCATCGAGGCGCAAGGAAAAACGATCACGACGGTCGAGTCGCTGATGGAGGGTGAGAACCTGCATCCCATCCAGCAGGCTTTCGTGGACAATGACGCATCGCAATGTGGATTCTGCACCCCGGGATTTGTGGTCGCGCTCAAGGCCTTTCTTGATAAACATCCGAATGCGAGTGCTGAGGAGATACGGAAAGGGCTGAGCGGCAATCTATGCCGCTGCGGAACCTACCACGGTCTTCAACTCGCAGCTGCCCAGTTGGCGCAGAAGGGAGCATGAGTCATGCCGGACTATGCCTGGCCCAATGCCGAACAACGCACGCTAATCGGTAAACGCATTACGCGGGTGGACTCGCCTTCCAAGGTTTCCGGTCGCGCGAAGTACACGTACGACTATCACGGCAAAAACATGCTTTTCGGCAAGATCGTACGGTCGCCATATGCGAAAGCAAAGGTCGTCAGCGTTGATACCGGTGGCGCAGAGCGACTGCCAGGAGTAAAGGCGATTGAAGTGCTTCAGAAGCCAGGCACCGTAGCCCAGTGGGCTGGAGACGAGATCGTGGCGATCGCGGCAGTGGATGAAGGGACTGCCGAGGATGCAGCCCGGTTGGTGAAAATTCAATATCAACCGATGGAGCATCTGGTCAGTGATACGGAACCGCCAGCGGGTGCAGCAGAAGAAGCTGGGCCGTTGAGCGAGGACGACGTCTGGGACGCGGTGGACAATCAGATGCCGGACCGGCAGCTCATTCAGTATTTAGGAGAGCATGGCGTCACCTTTCATGCGACCGAGGATTTGCTTAAAGAATTGAAGGGCGATGAGGCTTCGGACGCGGTGCTCGACGCGATCCGCAAGGCCACGTACCACGAGCCGAAACCCGGCGCGGGACACTCGTTTTATCAGAAAGCGGCTGCCCAGACCGCCGGGGATCCCGACAAGGCATTTTCTGAAGCGGAGGTGACCTCGGAAGGTGTTTATGGAATTCCGGTGATTGCCCATTGCTGCCTGGAGTCGCACGGATCGGTCTCAGAATGGCCGGACAAAGATCATCTGTTCACGCATATCTCAACCCAGAATGTCTCGGGAATTCCGGGACAGATGGCGGAACCGCTGGGTGTTCCAGCGGCCAACGTTCGCATTCATCAAGACAATATTGGTGGAGGGTTCGGGAGCAAGTTTGCGGCCGACCGCTGGGACATTGCCGCCGCCAGACTTTCCAAAAAAGCAGGCGGCCAACCGGTGCGGATGATGCTCGAGCGGGAAAGCGAACTGGAAGTCGCTGGGGCGCGGCCCTCTGCCTATGCGCGCGTGAAACTAGCGGCTACGAAGGACGGAACCATTACGGGCTGGCAGTCGCAATCATGGGGGACAGGAGGGCCGGCGGGAGGCAGTATGCCGCCCATTCCATACGTATTCAATATTCCCAACCAGCGTAAGGAACATACCGCGATTCGAACAAATACCGGGCCTGCGCGGGCCTGGCGTGCGCCGAATCATCCTCAAGCTGCCGCTATCACGATGTGTGCCGTCGATGACCTCGCGGCAAAGCTCAACATGGATCCGCTAGATGTTTGGCTCAAGAATCTGGAGATTACGGGTCCGCGCCGAGACAATTATCGGGAGGAGCTCGGGATCGCATCGGATCTGATGGGCTGGAAGGACAAGTGGCGGCCTCGTGGGCAAAATATCTCGGCAGGAATGGCCCGCGGTGTTGGCCTGTCGATCCATACCTGGGGAGGCCGAGGGCACGCGAGTGATTGTGATTTCACGATCCATGCGGATGGATCTGTGGAAATCAAAATGGGCTCGCAAGATCTGGGGACGGGCACGAGGACAGTAATTTTGACAGTTGCGGCGGACACGTTGGGGCTTCCGATTGATGCGATTCAATTGCTTATTGGAGACACGCTTTATCCGCCCTCAGGCGGCTCTGGAGGATCGACGACAGTGGGGGGCGTGAGTTCATCCACGCGACGCGGGGCGGTAGACGCGCGGGATGGCTTGTTCGCCAAAGTTGCTCCAACTTTGAATGCGCAACCGGCAGATCTCGAGGCTGTGAATGGAATGGTTCGGGTGAAGAGCGATCCCAGCCGTTCTCTTTCCTGGAAGCAGGCATGTTCGAAGTTGGGTGCGGTGCCGCTCACCGTGCGTGGCAAGAATCCGGACAAGGGCAAGCCGCCCGATCTCACGAACAGCGGCGTTGGCGGAGTACAGATGGCCGAAGTCGATGTGGACATGGAAACCGGCATCGTTAAGGTCAAGAAGATGGTAGCCGTGCAGGATTGCGGGTTGATCATCGAGATGAAGACGGCGGAGAGCCAAGTTTATGGCGCACTGATTATGGGGATTAGCTACGCGCTTTATGAGGAAAAGATTTTTGACAACACAACTGGGCGAATGCTCAATCCCAATATGGAGTTCTATCGGTTGGCGGGAATCGACGACATTCCCGAGCTGGTGGTGCATATGATGACGGGCAAGGGTTACGACGAGCGCGGCGTGATTGGGTTAGGCGAACCTCCAGTGATTTCGCCCGGAGCAGCGATTTCGAACGCGGTAGCGAACGCAATTGGCGTGCGCGTGCCATTTCTGCCGCTCACCCCGGATCGCGTACTAAACGCGATGAACCAGAAAGCAGGTGCGTGATGAGGCCATTTGAATACGCGAGCCCGACAACCAAGGAGCAGGCGGTCGGACTGTTGGCGCCGACCTGGGGACAAGCCGAGATTCTCGCCGGCGGTACGGATCTGCTCTCATTAATGAAAGATGACGTGGTTCATCCCAAGCGCGTGGTGAACATAAAAAATATCAGGGACATCGAAGGGATTAAATCGGACGGTGGCGGACTTCGGATCGGAGCGTTGACTACGCTCAGCGACCTGGCGGACAGCGATGATGTGAAAAAGCACTATCCGGCTTTGGCTGACGCTTTGAATGAAGCCGCCAGCCCCCAGATTCGAAATATGGCCACAGTCGGGGGGAATCTCTCGCAACGGCCGCGCTGCTGGTATTTCCGCAGCGGCTTTGGCCTGCTACCGCGAAATGCGTCAGGCAAAGATCTCGTGAGTGAGGGCGAGAACCGCTATCACGCGATTTTGGGAAATGATGGCCCGGCAAAGTTTGTCAGCCCGTCGACCATTGCACCCACACTGATTGCCTACGGCGCTTCCATCCGCATAGTGGGCCCAAAGGGGAATCGGGAGATCCCGCTGGAGAAGTATTACGTGATTCCGAAGAGCGATGGAGAACGGGAGCACGACCTCAGATCGAATGAGATCATTTCGGAGATCCTGCTGCCTGCGGCAGGAGACACTGAGGCCGCACATTATGAAATTCGGCAAAAACACGCATTCGACTGGCCGCTTGCGGTTACGGCGGTAGCTCTCAAAATGAATGGCTCCGCAGTGAAGTCGGCGCGTGTAGTCATGGGATACGTGGCGCCGATTCCATGGATCTCTCCGGAAGCCGGCGAAGCGTTAACAGGAAAAGAGGTTTCCGAAGAGAGCGCCCGTGCCGCGGCAGAAGCAGCTCTGCGCGATGCGAAACCGCTTAGCCAGAACGGCTACAAAGTCCAGCTTGCGAAAGTCGCCGTGAGACGGGCCATCCTTAAGGCCGCAGAAGGTGCAGCATGATCTCAGAAACCGACCGCTTCAACGTCAGCCACCCCAATTTGTGTTCCGCACTACGGTGGAAGGGGCAGTTCATCCAGGCAGAGCCCGATCCCACGGTACCCAGCATGAGCGATCGGATCTTCTGGTGCATCTACACCCAGACATGCATTGGTCCGGACGGCAAGATTGCTGAACCGAAGAACTGCTCTTCAACGCGGCGCACGTGCCACGGCACAGGAAAGTGCGGGTAGCGGGCCGGTTTGTAGCGGTCAAATCGAGCCACCGGGCCTTTTACAACTTTTAACAACTCAGAGACATTTTCGTGACAAGCATGGAGCCTTCTCCGTTTAAGTTCGACGGTCCTGTTGTATGCATATTGCGATCTTCTTGATCGAACGCGCACAGGGAGACTTGAAAGTTCCTTACCTTTGCATACAGCAGGACTTTGCTCTGGACACATCGGGAGCATCGGCGCCTAGTCGTAGGTGACGACTTTGCGTCCTGGCATGATCGGCGTCACTCTGTGCCGAGCGCACCCCCTCTAGCTTTCGGTCAGAGTGACGCCAAAGTTTCCAAAGCTCGTTTAATTCGATCGTAGGTGACGTCGAGAGTTTCTGGCAGGATGCGCGTCTCTCCAACTACAGAAACAAAGTTAGCATCCGCCACCCAGCGTGGCAGAGCATGCATGTGAATATGGCCGGCCACACCGGCGCCTGCGGCTTTGCCGATGTTCATGCCTAAATTCAGGCCGTCCGGAGTATAGAGCTGGCGAAGGATCTTCTCCATTCTTTGTGAAAGGTCAATCATTTCGTGTGCGGCCGTAGAGGGCAGCTTCTGCAATTCATCGAGATGCGCAAAGGGCACGATCATCACGTGTCCAGGCGTGTAAGGGTACGTGTTTAGTACGATGTAGCAATCCTGTCCCCGATGCACGATGCGGGCCTGAGCGTCATTTCCAAGCTTGGGCAAGTCGCAGAATATGCAGCCAGAGATCTTTTCAGCGGTGGTGACGTAGGCATAACGCCAGGGAGTCCAGAGATAATCCATCGCAGGGCAGAGTAGCAGATGGAGGTGAAGGTACGAAACTCTTCCGCAAAATAACCCGCAAACCCGGGTTCAATCTTCTGGCTTGGTGTGACGTGCTTCCGCCAAATTCACAGAAGTTTTATATTCGGCACCTCATGGCGTTTGACCTATTGGGAAGCGATTGTTATAGTCGAGGAGTTCCCTTTTGGACGCGGGTTCGCTGTTTAGAAACGTCCGACCGCTGGGATTGTCCGGTCCGCTCGCCAGGGCGGGCTCAACACAACCAAAGACTCACGCCAGCTGTCCGCTAAGTAGCTCCCGCATCCGTCGCACCGCTGGTGCGAATACTGCAGAGAGGCCACAATCTTGTTCAACGATAACACCGCTCCCGTCCTTGATTCAGTAACTTCAACCCTAACCGAGCAAAACTCCGGTAGTCCGGAATCGCCCGTTGAAAACCCGGCTTCGGCACAGCGGCCTGAGGAGAAATCGGTGAGCGGCAACGAGGATTTTGCATCCGCACTCGAAAGCTTCACGACCGAGGCGGAAGAAGCCGAAGGGGAAGAGCGGATCATCAAAGGCACGGTGCTGAAGCTCACTCCGACGCATGTGGTCGTCGACATCGGCGCGAAATCCGAGGGCATGCTGCCCCTGAGTGAAGCCGTGGACCACGAGGGCAAGCCAAGGTTTCAGGCAGGCGATCCGATCGATGTGATCAGGGAAAAAGGCGAAGCCGAGGAAGGGTACATCAACCTTTCCCATCAGAAAGCGCAAAAGCTGCGGGCATGGGATGAGATTGAGAAAGCACACGACGAAAAGAAGCCCATTCCGGCCACGGTTGTGGAGCGGATCAAGGGTGGATTGACGGTCGACATTATGGGCGCGCGGGCATTTTTGCCCGGCTCGCAGGCTGACCTACGTCCAACCCGCAATCTCGATGCGGTCAAGGGTCAGGTTTTCGATGTTGCCATCATCAAGCTGAATAAGAAGCGGGGCAACATCGTCGTTTCCCGCAAGCAGGTCTTAGAAGAGGAACAAAGCGAGAAAAGAAACAAGACGCTGGAGCATTTAGAGGAAGGCGCGGTTCTAACGGGCGTTGTCAAGAATCTGACCGACTACGGTGCGTTCGTTGACTTGGGCGGAATTGACGGGCTGCTGCACATCACCGACATGTCATGGGGACGACTCACGCATCCGCGTGACCTGGTCAATGTGGGCGATCAGATTCAAGTCAAGGTGCTGAAGTTCGACAAAGACAAACAGCGCGTCTCGCTTGGGTTCAAGCAACTGACTCCTGATCCATGGCTGGATGCCGAACATCGTTACCCCGTGGGCGCTCATGTTCAAGGGCGCATCATCAGCGTGACGGATTACGGGGCATTTGTGGAATTGGAGCAGGGGATAGAGGGATTGGTGCATGTGAGCGAGATGACATGGTCCAAGCGCATGAAGCACCCTTCCAAGCTGGTCAGCGTAGGCGACCAGGTGGAATGCGTCGTACTCAATGTGAATCCGCAGGAACGGCGAATCTCTCTCGGCATGCGGCAACTGGCGACGAATCCCTGGGATGCGCTGCAAGATAAATATCCGGTGGGAGCTACGGTGGAAGGCCGGGTTCGCAACCTCACGGACTTTGGCGCCTTCATCGAAATCGAGGACGGAATCGACGGTTTAGTGCATGTCAGCAACCTAAGTTGGACCAAGCGGGTCAAGCATCCGTCGGAGGTTCTAAAAAAGGGAGACCGGGTGAAGGCGGTAGTGCTGGCCATCGAACCGGACAAGCGGCGACTCTCATTGGGCGTAAAACAACTTCAACCTGATGTATGGGAGACCTTCTTCGGGCAGCATCATATTGGCGAAGTGTTGCGAGGAAAAGTGCTGCGAGTGGCGGGATTCGGCGCATTCGTGGAAATAGCCGATGGAGTGGAAGGGCTGTGTCACAATTCCGAAGCGGTTGATGCCAATGGGCAGCCGATGAGACTCGAACCCGGCCAAGAACTCGAGTTCAAAATCATTAAGATGAATCCCGAAGAAAAGAAGGTGGGACTCAGCATCAAGGCGGTTGGGGAAGAAGCATCGCGGTCGGAAGTCGAGTCTTACAAACACCCCGCGTCGAGCACTGGCAGTTCGACCATTGGTGACCTGATCACCTGGAAGCGCGCGGGTAGCGAGAACGGCTGAGCAGCGGCTCCTTCAGTAGGCTGCTCATGATGTCCTAAAAAGATTGATCTTGCGTGTCCTACGTCTGATGCGGCTGGCTTTCTGGCGCGCGTTTCAGCATGACGCGTTTGCAGTCGCCAAGGCATCGGCGTACTCGTCGATCCTTACGTTTTTTCCTGCCCTGCTGGTGGTGGGTTCGGTTCTGGCCACCTCGCGCCGTACTGCGGTGTATCTGCAAGAAATCTCTTATGCGGTGGGACGAATTCTTCCCGCTGGAAGCAACACCGCGCTTGCCTATTTAAGAGGAAGCTCGCTGCAGCGCCCGATCAGCGTGCTGATCAGCGCTTCCCTGATCACGCTCTGGACCGGATCGGGCGTGATGATCTCGTGGATGGAGGGCTTTCGCAACGCTTACCAACTTCCCAAAATTTGGGGATTGTTGAAGGAGCGAATGATTGCCTTCGCGCTGGTAATCCTAGCGGGCATTCCACTGACCTTTGCCACCGTACTGGTGGCGTTTGGCAGCGGAATCGAGACGCGAATTTTGTTTGGGCTGGGTCGCGAATTCGGACCGGTGATTCTGCTGCTCTGGATGGCAATACGGTGGCTGATTGCTACGCTAACCAGTATCGCTGTGATCGCATTGATATATCACAATGCGGTGCCACGAACTCAACCATGGCACAGCGTTTTGCCGGGAGCGACCATGGCAACCGTGCTCTGGTTTGTCTCCACCGCGCTGTTTGGATGGTATTTGCAGAATTACGCGGATTACAGCCTGATTTATGGTTCGTTAGGAGCGGCGATCGCCCTGCTGGTTTGGATGTACATGATCTCGCTGGTGATTCTGGTTGGGGCAGAATTTAATGCGATGTTGTTCCCGCGCGCAACACTAGGGAAGGAGTTGAAGCAAATGCCTGTGCCAAATTCGGGAACCTATGTTCGATAGCCGACCTCTTGAACTCGCATATAGAATACTCACACCTTCTCTCAGTCGCGATTATGGATGAACTCTAGACACCAAACACAAAGCTCTTTGTGCCCGCCGTCACCAAGTCGACAGGCAAAAATCATCTGTACGGTGGGTCCGGCTTGCAGTTCGGAAGAGATGTTGCGTGACCTGATGCGGTGCGGGATGGATGTTGCCCGGCTGAATTTTTCTCACGGAACGCATGAGGAACATGGGCGTTTGATCGAGCGATTGCGGCGGATAGCGAAACGCGAGAATCGCACCATCTGCATCCTTCAAGACTTGCCGGGTCCGAAAATTCGTACCGGGCCCTTGAAAAATCATGCACTGATCAAGCTGGAAACAGGCTCGCAGATCACCATCACGCCACGGACAATCGAGGGCACTGCGAAACTGATTTCGACCACATTCCAAGATTTGGCAAAGGAGGTCGAACCAGGCGCCCGTGTGCTGCTTGCTGATGGATTGATCGAGCTTTGCGTGCTGGCTACGCACGGGGAGGATGTCGAGTGCAAGGTCATCAATGGCGGGGAGCTTGGAGAACATAAAGGCATCAACTTGCCGGGTATCGCGCTTTCGATTCCAGCTTTGACAGAAAAGGACAAGGTAGACCTGGAATTTGGCCTCAAGCACGGCGTCGACATGATTGCGGTTTCGTTTGTGCGCTCGGGCTCAGATGTCGAGAATGCAAAGCGGATTATCGCCGCCCACGGCGAAGATATTCCGGTGATCTCGAAACTTGAGAAGCCGCAGGCCATCGAGCATTTGGAAGAGATTCTGAAAGTGACAGACGGGGTGATGGTCGCTCGCGGCGATCTGGGCGTCGAAATGCCACCGGAAAAGGTACCGGTGATTCAAAAGCACGTAATTCGACGTTGTGCGGATTGGCGGAAGCCGGTGATCACTGCCACACAAATGTTGGAGTCGATGGTTGAGAACCCACGGCCTACACGCGCAGAGGCAAGTGATGTCGCCAACGCAGTTTTCGACGGCAGCGACGCGGTCATGCTCTCGGCGGAGACGGCAACGGGACAATATCCACGAGAAGCGGTAGCGATGATGGCGAAAATCGTCATCGAAGCGGAACGTAATATCCGCGATTTTCCCCGGCGCCGTCGTGACCGGCCTTCGCTAGGGATTGCCGAAACTATTTGTGAATCGATTGCACATGCAGCTGAGGATTTAAAAATGGGGGCGATTGCCGTATTCACTGAATCGGGGAACACGGCGCGGATGATCTCCAAATACCGGCCCAGAGCAGGAATCTATGCATTCAGCCGCTTGTTGCCGGTTTGTAACCGGATGAATTTATTGTGGGGAGTGCATCCGATTCAGTGCGATCAGGCCTACAGCGCAGAGGAGATGCTATCGGCGGCCGAGCAGGAACTGCTTCGCCAAGGACGGATCCAGGTTGGCGAGGTGCTCGGAGTCGTGGCCGGGACACAGATGGCCTCAGGTTCAACGAACTTCATGCGGCTTCATGTTGTAACCTCGAAGGAGGCGCAGGAAGTTTCCACCAGAACGGCTGGACAAAAAGAGAATGTCTGAGGAAATTCTGTCGCTCGCGATCGTCGAGCCGCTTCCCGGAAATCATGAGGCGTTTGTCGCTACCATGCGGGCTTTGACCGCTGCTCTCGCAAAGGGAGGCTACAGCCGTGACCTGTTTTACCGCGATGCCAAGGCGGGGAACGAATATATATTGTTACGCCACTGGAAATCGGAACAGTCGCGACGGGCAGCCATGGAGGACCCCGAGGTTCTGCGGTGCTGGGCGGAATTGTCCCATCAGATCCGTACCACAAAGGTTTATGAAAAGTTGGATGATGCATTGTAGTCAGAATGAAACCTCCGCTTCTGAGCGCATCTTTTATGCAGACTCCCGCTGATCTCGCTGCCAAGCGGGCGAGGCTTGAGGGAAATCTTCGAGCGCTGGGGCGCACCTTGATTGCCTATTCGGGCGGCGTTGACTCAGCTTTTCTTGCGTGGACGGCGCATCAGAGCCTGGGATCGAACATGCTAGCCGTGATCGCAGATTCGCCGAGTCTGGCGCGGGTGCAAATCACCGATGCGATTGCCTTCGCGCGGGAGCAAGCGATTCCGATAGAAGTGATCCGTACGCAGGAAATGGACCGCCCTGAGTATGCCCGGAATGATGGTTCTCGTTGTTACTTCTGCAAAGATGAATTGTTCACACTGATGGAGGAGTTCCGGAGAACTCATCAGTTCGACTCAATTGCATACGGGGTGAACGTGGACGATCAAAGCGATTTTCGTCCAGGTCAAATCGCAGCTGCTCGCCACCATGTGAAAGCGCCAATGCTCGACGTGGGCTTGACGAAAGCAGAGGTGCGTCAGCTAGCTCGTGAAGCGGGTCTTCGTATCTGGGATAAACCTGCGTCAGCCTGCCTTTCGTCCCGGATTGAATATGGCCGCCCGGTGACTCCTGAGATATTGCGCGTAGTGGAAGAGGGAGAAGATGCTCTTCGCAGCTTCGGCTTTCGTGAATTTCGCGTTCGCCATCACGGAGACATCGTACGCATTGAAATTGCCGCGCAAGAGATGAATCGCGCCCTCAGCCCGGAGATGGCAGCAGAGTTCACACGCACCTTCAAAGCACTCGGCTTCAAATTTGTGACTCTGGATCTGGAAGGATTCCGATCGGGGTCAATGAATGCATTGTTGCCGGCAGACTCCCTTTCGGGTAAGTCCTGATTCCTGCCTGGCGCAGAACCGTGTGAGATAATTCCCTTTAAACCCTAATGTGCAGGCGGTATTTAGTGAATCTTTTGCGAAGTTCCTTTATTTTTCTTGCGCTCGTCTGCCTGGGTTGTTCAGCGCAATCGGCGCCTCCTGAACAAGCCCAATTGATCGAGCGCGAGGTCAGATCGTATTATTCTTTACCTCCAACGGTGAAAGTCACGGTAGGCCCCCTGCGGCCGAGTGAGTTTCCGAACTACGATGCTCTCACCATCAATATCGAGGGTGACTCTAAGAAACAAGACTACGATTTTCTTCTATCGAAGGACCGTAAGACTCTGATGCGAGTGACCAAGCTGGATCTGAGCAAGGATCCGTATGTCGAAACCATGAAGAAAATCGATTTGAATGGCCGGCCGGTTCGGGGCAACAAAGATGCCAAGGTTGTGGTGGTGAACTTTGATGATTTGGAGTGCCCGTTCTGCTCGCGCATGCACCAGACGTTGTTCCCTGAAGTGCTCAAGGAATATGGCGATCGGGTAGCATTTGTGTATAAAGATTTCCCGTTATCTGAAATTCACCCGTGGGCCATTCATGCGGCCGTGGATGCAAACTGTCTGGCTGCACAGAACAACGATGCGTATTGGGATTTCGCCGATTATATCCACGCCAATCAACATGAGGTAAGCTCGGAAAAAACCCGGGATGCCCAGTTTGCGGCGCTGGACCGGCTTACCACGGCACAAGCCCAGAAACACAACCTTGACCAGACGAAACTCCAATCTTGCGTTAAGGCGCAAAACGAAGATGCAATCAAGGCTTCCATGAAACAGGGGGAGAGTGTAGGGGTAAGCGCCACTCCAACTCTATTTGTGAATGGGCAGGAGCTCGATGGAGCACTACCCATCAGCGAGATTCGCATGGTGCTGGATCGCGCATTGCAGCAGGCGGGGGTTCCGGCCCCATCCCATGCTGAAGCCTCGGCTACGAAAGAAACACCGACGAGCAGCAAGTAAACACTCGGGAGGAAAACGTTTGAAAGCGTCACTTCGCCTCACACTGGCTCTGAGTTTGCTAATGGCAGCGGGCACCGCATGCAGCGTCAGGCCGCTTGGTAATGACGTAGCGGCATCCGTGGATGGGCACAAAATCTACAATGCGGATGTCGAGAAGTACTATGAAAATCAAACTGCCGGGACCGATCAGAAGCCAGTAGGAGAGCAGGCTACGAGCCTTCGTCTCAGCATTCTGAGCAAACTGATCGATAACGAAATTTTGATGCGGCGGGCCGAGAAACTGGGATTATTGGCCACTGACGATGAGGTAGACCGAAAGCTCAACGAGATCAAGTCTCCATTTACCAAAGAAGAGTTTGATGCGCGATTGAAAGAGAAAAAACTGACGCTCGATGATTTCAAACATGATTTGCGGGAATCGCTGACGGTCGATAAGGTGCTTAACAAAGAAGTCACGTCGAAGATCAACATATCCGACAAAGACATATCCAGCTACTACAATGACCACAAGGCAGAGTTCAACCTGGTAGAGCCGCGATATCATCTTGGTCAAATTTTTGTGACTACCACGCCGAACCCGCAAGTGCACAATCTAAAAAATGACAAGGCACAAAATGAGGCAGATGCTCGCAAGAAAGTGCAGATGCTGCTGAATCGACTGGACAGCGGAGACGATTTCGCCACGCTGGCCATGAATTATTCCGAGGACAGCGAGACTTCTGGTAACGGCGGAGATCTAGGGTTTGCACCGGAATCGTCATTGAAGAGCACCGATCCGGCCACGCGGGACCTGGTGATGAAGCTGAAACCCGGTCAATATAGTCCGATCATCACGGTGGTTAATCCGATGACCAAACAGTTGGTCGGGTTCCGAATCGTGAAGTTGATATCCAAAGAACCCGCGGGACAACGGGAATTTTCGGATCCGCGGGTACAGGAAGCGATTCGTTCGCAGCTTCGCGACCGCCGCGAGCAGCTCTTGAAATCGGCGTATTACGAAGTCTTGCGCGACCAAGCGAAGGTGGAAAACTATTACGCGGAGAAAGTGCTGGCTACAAATGGCACGGCGCCGTAAGTTGGAGAACGCTACTCGACGATTGCGAGCAAGTCTCCGGCATTCACTGCCGTGCCCTCATCTGCAATGATTTTCTGAACGATTCCCTTTTTCGGGGACTTAATCTCGTTTTGCATCTTCATGGCTTCGACCACCAGCACTCCCTGCCCGGCCTCTACGGAAGCATGCTCGCGCAACAGAACGCGAACGACTTTGCCTGGCATCGAAGCGAGCAAGCGCTTCGGCCCCTGATCACTCGAAACTCCAGAACGGCGGCTGCGGAGAGAACGAGGATCGCGCACTTCCACGGAGTGACGCGAACTGCCAACCCAAAGATGCATATCATTGGCAACCCGCTCGCGCTTGATCTCGTAGGCTTTGCCGCCAATCAAAATGGACAGTACGTCGGGCCGGGCAAGGACGGCATCTATTTGGAAATCAGAGCCATCCAGGCGACAGTGCCAGCGGCCGTCGGCGCGGTCCAGCTCCAGACGATGGTTCTTGCCGTCGATGGTGATGTCGTAAAGCATAAGAGCAGGAGCTCGTAGCTAGTAGCTAGTAGTCAGCGGATAGTTGACACCTACTCCCTACTTTCCTTTACTGCCTCGAGTCTCGCCGACTTTTTCCAGCTTGAGAATACGTTTTCTGGCAAATCATGCGCTCTTCCGTTCCCGGAAGCGCTTCCCGCGTCCAAATGAGCGAAAACTCCCGCCGCTATCGCGGCGATTCGGGCATCTTTCTCCGGGGATTCAGAAGCTGAACAATTCAGCAAGCGATCAAGAAATCCAGTATCTACTCGGCCTTGGTGAAAATCCTGGTCATTTAGAATTCTGCGAAAGAGCGAAATGTTGGTTTTAATTCCTCCGACAAAATATTCGTTCAGGGCGCGAACCAAGCGTGAAATGGCTTGCTCGCGGTCAGTTCCGTATCCAATGAGTTTTGCCAATAAGGGATCGTAATCGATCGGCACGGTCCAGCCTTCATACATGCCGCTATCCCGCCGAATCCCAGGCCCGGAAGGCGCCAGAAGCAGAGTGATTTTCCCAGGGCTCGGAAGATAATTGTTGTCCGGATCCTCGGCGTAGATACGGCATTCGATGGCATGGCCGCGAATGCACACTTCATTCTGGCTAAAGGGCAACTTCTCTCCAGCGGCGATCCGAATCTGCAAATGAACAAGATCGAGGCCTGTGACGAGTTCCGTGACCGGGTGCTCCACCTGAAGACGAGTGTTCATTTCAAGAAAATAAAAGTTCTTTCCCTGGTCGACAAGAAACTCGACGGTGCCGGCGTTTGTGTAGCCCGCGGCTTGAGCCACACGGACGGCGACCTCTCCCATACGGCGGCGCATTTCCACGTCAACCAATGGAGAAGGAGATTCCTCGAGAACTTTCTGGTGTCGCCTTTGCAACGAGCATTCGCGCTCTCCAAGATAGACGGTGTGTCCATGCTCGTCGGCAAGCACCTGCACTTCGATGTGACGCGGATTCAGGATTGCCTTCTCGATGTAGACAGATCCATCCCCAAAGGCTCGCTCCGCTTCGCTGGTAGCGGACTGCAGAGCTGAATTCAGTTCCGCGGGCTTATGGACAAGCCGCATGCCTTTGCCACCGCCTCCTGCGGCAGCTTTGAGCATGATTGGATAACCGATGCGATCGGCAACTTCATGGGCCTCTGCTGGTGATTGCAGCGGGCGTGAAGTTCCGGGAACGATCGGCAGGCCCGCCTTTGCGATCTGTTCACGGGCGTGGGTCTTAGATCCCATCATCTGCATGGCAGAGGCAGTCGGTCCAATAAACTTCAACCCCGCCTCGGCGCATGCCTGCGCAAATACCGGATTTTCGGAAAGAAAGCCGTAGCCAGGATGAATGGCGTCAGCACCACTTGTTTTGGCCGTTTTGAGAATCTTTTGGATGTTCAGGTAAGACTCGGTTGCGGCCGCGGGCCCGAGATGGTATGCCTCATCAGCCTTTCGCACATGCAAGGACGCTCGGTCGGCATCGGAATACACTGCAATGGAGGGGATTCCCAGTTCGCGACAAGCGCGAATCACGCGAACTGCTATTTCTCCTCGATTGGCAATCAGGATTTTCTTAAACATGAAGGCGAACCGTGAGCACTGGGACCTTGCTGTAGCGCACGACATATTCGGCCACGCTGCCCAGGAGCAAGTGTGCGAGACCGGATCTGCCATGGGTTCCCATGATAATCATTTGACATTGCAGTTCTATTGCTGCCTCGACAATCACCGGCCTTGGAGATCCCTCCCGGATGAAAGTTTGCGAGTTGGGGATCCGCGCTTCCCAGGTTTGCATGTTTTGCCTGGCTTCATCGCGAAGCATGGGAAGCAGGGGATCTCCGCCGACTGCGTGGCAGCTGAACTCCGCAAGGCTAAAGATGTCGATTACGTGAAGCAATAAAAGCTGCGCGCTGAACTGATCAGCTATACGGATTGCCCACAGGGAAGCCACTTCCGCCTGTGGAGAGAAATCGGTAGCGACGAGTATGCGGGAGACCGATATGGGCCCATCTTTGGTGTTCATAGGTACCCTCCGCTCAACGGCTTTGCTGCAAGAAAACCAAAGCCCCTTCAATTGGAAGGGGCTTTGAATATGCGCAGGAAATCTAAACTCCTGTCGGGGTGGCGAACATCACTTGTTCTGATCCATGGTGATGCCCTGCGCGCCAGGCTGTTTCTCAGCTTTCGCTTTTTTGGTCGCCATAGTCTTATCGACCCACTCGTCGGCAGTTTTCAGATCTGCCGCGCGAGTTGCCGCATCATCACAGTCCGTATCCGCCTTCTCGCGATACATAAGGTTCATGTACGCCATGGCGTCGTCGTAATCAGGGCGCAATTGAAGAGCCTTGTTCAGGGCGTCAATCCCGTCCTGAATGATGGGGCCATTCTTTTGTTTGAGCTGTTCGCAAAGGTTTTTCTGGTCCTTGTTCTTTACATTCAGCATCTCTTCCGGTTTCAGCCCCAACTTGGCGCGCTCTTCCATACGTGGTTGATAGCACTGCGTCCAATCGATCACACCGACGGAATAATAGGGTTCGGGATCGTTAGGATCCATGTCGACCGCTTTACGGTAATAAGTTTTAGCGTCTTCGAACCTCTTCATCTGCAGATAAAGATAGGCGATACCTTTGACGCTGTTGATGTTCTTGGGATCGTGTTCCAACACCGCTTTGTACTGATCGACAGCCTGATTAGCCATCCGCACATTGTCTTCCGCATCTACGCCGGGTATGTACTGCTGCGCGTAGGCAGTCGCCAGATAAAGACGGGCGTTAATCAGGCTAGGGTCTAGAGAAACAGCCTGCTGGAAGTGATCGATGGCCTGCTCATATTTTGCGTTTTTGTAGGAGGTCACGCCCTTATTCAATTGGTCTCGTGCTCTCAACTTATTGCAGGCACTCGTGGAAACCAGCAACAAGCCCAGGCTGACGAGCGCCAGCACACGTATGCTATTTTTCATTGCGTTACACGTCTCCCTCGCGAAGAAATAGTGAGACCGTACTTGTACTTATAATTACGAACTCGGGTCACAGATCTGGCGCTGAGAGCCGCCAAAAGGTCTGAGACGATAAATCTTAGCCACCGGCCTCGATCTTGGCT
>Ga0070731_10000569_pt1 | contig 47988 bp, 41 predicted proteins | sample Coa_R1_2_FD_66448 | JGI IMG/M metagenome (GOLD analysis project Ga0070731, IMG submission 66448) | Surface soil microbial communities from Centralia Pennsylvania, which are recovering from an underground coalmine fire - Coalmine... | ecosystem: Environmental > Terrestrial > Soil > Unclassified ...
TGCTGTGGACGCTGCTGGCCATCTTCATTCCCAACGCCATCGGCATCATCCTGTACTTCGTGCTGCGCGATCCGCTGCTGGCGCATTGCACGCACTGCGGCGCGGAAGCCCGCCAGGGGTTTGCATTCTGTCCCCGCTGCGGAGCGCCGCTGGCGGCCGCCTGTCCGCAATGCCGGCGCGCCGTGGAGCCGGGTTGGTCGCACTGCGTGAACTGCGGCGCAACGCTCACTGCGTCCCCCGTATCTTGATTTGCTCTTGCCGCCAAACTGTAAATAATCTGCACGAGATGACGCCTGCAATGGACACTACGGACCGCAAGTTTTTCGAGTCTGCCCTGCGCGGCCGGATGTAATCATCGTGGCGGCCGGCGTATCCGGCGTCATCACCGCGATCAACTTCGCGCGTGAGCGGTGGCCATCGATTTTGGCCGCATGAAGTCCGTGCGGGTGGATCCGATGAGGCGCATCGCGCGCGCGGAGGGTGGTCTCCTGGGGCGCGAGTACGATCAACGAGACGCAGGCCTTCGGGCTGGCCTCGCCCGGAGGAGCGATTGGTACCTCTCGCGGCGCTACGGTATGGCGTGTGACAACCTGCTCTCGGCGGATATCGTCACCGCCGGAGAGCTGATCACCGCCGCCGCGGACAGCCACCCGGACCTGTATTGGGCACTCCGTGGCTCCAGCGGTTCCGCGACGTGTCACTGGAGGCCGATGACAACTTCACGCTGCTCAGCGGCTTGATGCCGGCCCCCGACGGCGCCAGGATTTCCGGCATCCTGCTCCCAGGACGACGCCCAGGTCGCTTGGGCGCGCGCACTGTGGCAGCAGATACTTCCGCATTCGACTGGGCAGGCCTACGTTAACTACCTGTCGGCGGGAGACGATGTGCATACCGCCTACGGGGACGCGCGCTATCGGCGGCTCGCCGCGGTGAAGGCGGTGTATGACCCGGGCCCCCCGGCGCCTATCCTCGCCGCCCGATGGCCGCCCAAACCGCCGCCCCCGCCCCGATAGTCGCCAGCGCCGTAATCGACGCCATCGGCTGCCAGATGACCCCGTACACAATCATGCACGCCCCCACCAGGATGTACGACAGAGGGATCGCCGGAAAGAGGAAGCTCACCGGACGCAGTTTCTGCCAGCCGGGCGTCCGCCGGAAAATGAAGAGCGAGGCCACCGACATCACCGAGAAGAACGTCAGGCTGAACCCGATGTAGTAAACCAGTTGCGGAAACGGCGTCAGGGTCATCAGCATGGCGCACAGGCCCTGGCTCAGGATGGCGATGTACGGTGTGTGCCATTCCGGGTGCACCGTGGCCGCCATTTTGAAGAATGCCTTGTTCTTGGCCATGGCGTAGTACACGCGCGGCCCGATGGTTACCTCGGCGTTCACCGTGGCCATCAGCGATAGCGCCATCAGTGCCGAAAAAGTCCCGGCCACCTGCGGGCCGAACAGGTTGGAAGCCGCCAGCGAACCGACCGCCAGAACGCCCTTCATCGATTCCAGAGGCGTCGAATAAATGAACACCAGGTTCAGGCCGATGAACAGCGCCATCACCAATCCCGTTCCGGCTGCCAGCGACGCCGGCAGCGTCCGCTCCGGGCGCTTCAGCTCCTCGGCCACGTACGTGGCGGCGTTCCACCCGCTGTAGGCCACCATCACCCACAGCAGGCTGATCACGAACTGTGTGGGCAGCGTGGTGGTCGCGCCGCGCACGGCCGGCTCCGAAAAATGATGCCAGCTTCCCGATCCGCTCAGGAAACCCAGCCCGATGAAGCCGATGATTACCGCCAGCTTGGTGGCCGTGAGCGCATTCTGTACGCGCGCGGTGCGCCGCACTCCCAGGCAATTCAGGATGCTGAAGCCGGCAATCAGCAGGCAGGCCACCATCTGTCCGGCGCCCAGCCGGATGGAAAACGGCCCCGAGCCGATGACGTAAGCCGCGTTGGCCTGCTTCAGCGATGGATAGAAATATCCTAAGTAGTCTGAGAAAGCCAGGGCGGCGGCCGCGATGGGTGCCGAAAATCCTGCGAAGAACGACACCCAACCGGTCATGAAACCCCACACCGGGCTGAACGCGCGCGTCAGGTAGACGTATTCTCCGCCCGAGCTGGGAAAGTTGATCCCCAGTTCTGAGTAGCTCAGCGCGCCGGCCAGGGCGAACAGCGCTCCTACCATCCAGTCAGCCAGGATCAGCTTCGCGCTGCCCAGATCCCGCGCCATAAATCCAGTGGCGCCGAAGATCCCCATCCCCACCATGTTGGAGACCACCAGGGCAGTAGCGCTAACGAACCCGATCTGACGTAAAAGTCCCGCCTTCCCCTGAACCTGAGTGGCCATGTTTGCTTATGGTCATTGTAGGTCTTTCAGAGCGTGAACGGGATTTTCATGAGGAACAAGGCGGGAATATCGTCTGGCGGGCTTTGGGGTGGGTCACAGGCAGCAAGTGGCTCGCGGTTCACGCTCCAAGTCGTATAGTGATGTGAACCGGCAAACTGTTACACCCGTACTTGCCCGCCGCGATAAGCTGAAGGTGCGCTCATGCACACCAACCGATTGGCCCGCGAGCAGAGTCCTTACCTCCTTCAGCACGCCCACAATCCCGTGGATTGGTATGCCTGGGGGCCTGAGGCCTTCGAAAGAGCCCGCCACGAAGACAAGCCCATCTTTCTTTCCATCGGATACTCTACCTGCCACTGGTGCCATGTGATGGAGCGCGAGTCCTTCGAGAACGAAGCCATCGCCGCCATCATGAACCAGCACTTCGTGTGCATCAAAGTGGATCGCGAAGAGCGCCCCGACGTGGATCGCATCTATATGGCGTTCGTCCAGGCCACCACCGGCGGTGGCGGCTGGCCCATGTCGGTCTGGCTGACGCCGGATCTGAAGCCGTTCTACGGCGGCACCTACTTCCCGCCCGAGCAGCGCTACGGTCATCCCGGCTTCCCCATGGTGTTGGAACGCGTCGCGGAGGCCTGGCGGATGGATCGCAGCCGCGTCGAGGAGTCCGGCCGCGAGGTAGTCGAACAGTTATCCAAACAATCGGCGGTGGGCCCCGCCGGAGCGGGTTCCTCGCTGCGCGCGGACCAGGGCGCCCTCGATAGCGCCTTCTATTTTTTCCGCCGCAGCTTCGATCCCCGATATGCGGGTTTCGGCGACGCGCCCAAATTTCCGCGGCCGGTGGTGCTCAACTTGCTTCTGCGCTACTACGCGCGCGAGCGGAACCAGGAAGCCCTGGACATGGTCCTGGCCACCCTCCGCGAAATGTCCAGGGGCGGCATGTACGATCAGCTCGGCGGCGGATTCCACCGCTATTCCGTGGATGCTCGCTGGTTCGTTCCGCACTTCGAGAAGATGCTGTACGATCAGGCTCAGCTCGCCGTCTCGTACCTGGAAGCGTTTCAGATCACGCATGAAGTAACCTACGCCCAGACCGCGCGCGGTATCCTCGACTACGTGCTGCGCGATATGCGCGACCGCGATGGCGGATTCTTCTCCGCCGAGGATGCCGACAGCGTCATCGACCCCGCCCACCCCGATGAAAAAGGCGAAGGCGCATTTTACGTTTGGACGCAAACGGAAATCGAAACGCTGGCCAGCCGGCCGATGGCCGAATGGTTCTGCCGGCGCTTCGGAGTCAAGCCCGGCGGCAACGTGGACAACGATCCGCACCAGGAGTTCACCGGCAAGAATATCCTCTACCAGGCGTACCCCGAGGAAGACCCCGCCCGCCAGGCCGCCATTCTCGACACCGCGCGCAAGCTCCTCGCAGCCCGCGGCCATCGCGTGCGCCCGCACCTCGACGATAAGATCCTGACCGCCTGGAACGGCCTCATGATTTCCGCCTTCGCCAAGGCCGGCGCCGTGCTGGACGAGCCGCGTTACGCCCAGGCCGCGCGCCAGGCCGCGGACTTCATCTCCGGCCGCATGTACGACGCGTCCACCGGCATCCTGCTGCGCCGTTACCGCCAGGGAGATGCAGCCATCCATGGCTTCCTGGACGACTACGCCTTCTTCATCCAGGCCCTGCTCGATCTTTACGAAACCGCCTTCGAGTGGCGCGATCTGGACCTCGCCATCCGGCTCACTGGAAAACAAGCCGAATTATTCGAAGACCGCCGGCAGGGCGCATTCTTCAGCACCGCCGCGGGCGATCCTGCCCTGGTGCTGCGCATGAAGGAAGACTACGATGGCGCCGAGCCCTCGGGCAATTCCATCGCCGCCCTAAACCTGTTGCGTCTCGCCGGAATCACCGGCCGACGCGATCTGCACGACTCCGCCGAGCGCGCGCTGGCTGCCTTCGGGCCGCGCATGGTCGCGGGACCCGCGGGTGTCCCCCAGATGTTGGTCGCGTATCAATTCGCCCTGTCGAAGCCCCGGCAGATCATCCTGGTCGGCGAGCGCGATGCGCCGGATACGCAGCGCCTGCTCCAGGCGCTCCACTCGCGCTTCGTTCCCAATCGCATCCTGCTGCTGGTGAATCAGGTGTCTCGCGCGGCCCTGGCCGGCTACCTTCCGGCAGTCGCCGAAATGACGGCTCTCAATGGACGCTCCACCGCTTACGTCTGTGAGAATTACGCCTGCCGGCTACCCACCGCCGACGTAGACGCGTTCGTGCAGTTGTTACAATAGTCCAATCACCCAAACTCAGGAGGACAGATGGAAAGACCAGGAGCAACCACCATGCGCGGGGACCCCAAGACGCTGATCGGGCCGGAGTTGAAACCCGGCGATCCGGCCCCCGATTTTTCGGTGGTGGATAACAGTTTAAAGCCGGTGAATCTGGCGGGCACCGGGAGCCATGTGCGCATCTTCAGCGTGGTGCCGTCGCTCGACACGCCCGTGTGCGACGCGCAGACCAAACGTTTCAACGAGGAAGCCGCAAAGCTACCCAACGTGGACATCTTCACCGTCAGCATGGATCTGCCCTTCGCCCAGAAACGCTGGTGCGGAGCTTTCGGAGTCGACAAGGTCAAGATGCTTTCGGACCATAAGGACGGCTCTTTCGGCAGCCAGTATGGCACCCTGATCAAGGAATTGCGCATCGAAAGCCGCGCCATTTTCGTGGTGGACAAGAACAACACCATAAAGCACGCGGAGTACGTGAAGGAAGTGGCCGATTTCCCGAATTATGAAACAGCGCTGGCCGCGGCCCGTGCCGCGGTTGGAAACTGAACCGCGCGCCTGAACGGGCGGCGCACGAGGACACAACCTGAGCACCGACTCCCCAACGCCGGTCCTGGCCGAGCGGGTACTCACGCGGGCCGTGGAGAGCCCGCTGGTGCGCGGCGGCCTGACCATCGGGGCCGGCATTATTACCGGCAACATCATCGGCTTCGTGCGTGTCGCCCTCACCGCCTACCTGCTCGGCACGCACTCGCAGGCCGACTCCCTGGCAGTCGCCGTGGGCCCGTTGGACGCGCTCAACTCCGTACTCATTAACACCATGGTTTTTGCGTTCGTGCCCATGCTGACGGCGCGCCAGGGGGCCGAACGCACCGCCGTCTTCCTCAAGCTGAGCCAGTGGTTCGCCTGGCTGTTCACTCTGCTGACTCTGGTGATCGTGATCTCCGCGCCCTGGCTGATCACCGTACTGGCGCCGGGCCTCGATCCTCGCTACCATGACACCTCGGTCACCATCCTGCGCATCTCCGCGTTTTCCATCATGGCCGCCGGCTCCGCCGCGATTAACTGCGCCTTGCTGTACACCGACCGGCGGTTTGCGCCCTTCGCGTTCTACCAGGCGTGCCTGAATGTGTTCACGATCGCCGGCGCCGTGAGCCTGTGGCGCATGCTGGGGGTCTACGGTTTTGCGATCGGCTACACAGTAGGGGCCTGGGTGCAATTTGCGGTGGTGTACTTCTCCGCGCGCGCCGGCGTGGATCATCAGAACCTGCCGGCGCCCAAGCTGCACTGGCGCGAAATCCTCTCCCGCCCCATGGCCATCTCGCTTTATGCCGTCTGCCTGGCGCTGAATATCGTCTTCACCCGTGCCTGGGCCACGCACATCGGGCCGGGCATGGCCGCCGCGCTGGATTACTGTCTGCGCGGCGTCGGAGTGCCGCTCGCCTTTCTGGTAAGCCCCATTTCCAACTCGCTCCTGCCGGAGATCGCCAAACTGCGTAGCAGCCTGCGGATGCGCGAGGCTTTCCATCTGATCGACAAGACACTCGGCTTGGCGGCCCTGGCTGCGGTGGCGGCCTGTGGAGTGGCGCTGGCCCTGCGGCAGCCTGCCATCGCCATCCTGTTTCAACGCGGCAATTTCACGGCGGAATCCACCATACTGGTCTCCACGGTTTTCCTGGGTCTGGCGCCCAGCCTGATCGGGTGGAGCTTGCTCGAACTGACCGGCCGCGCTCTCTTCGCTCTCGACCGCCCCATGCTGCCGCTGTGTGCCGCGTTCATCCCCGTGCTGGTCAACGGTGCATTGACGCTCTTCCTGCACTCCGCCAATCCGCAATGGATCGGCCTGGGCGCTTCAGTGGGCTTGATGGTTGGATTCCTGGCGCTATTCGGCGCGGCCCACCTCAATCGGAAGCGTTGGATGGCTTTGAACTGAAGAACCAGGCCGCCTCCGGTATCTTACTCAGCCGCTCATTCTCGGCGTTGAATTCGCACCCCAATAGCGCGATGGCCGCCAGCAGGTACATCCAGACCAGCAGCGCAATGCTGGCCCCAATGCTCCCGTACATCACGTTATAGTGCGCCATGTGCCTGACATACCAGCCGAAGCCCAGAGTAGCCAGCATCCACAGTACCGCCGCCAATGCCGCGCCCGGAAACAGGAAGCCGAAACGCTGCTTGCGGTTCGGTCCGAAATAATACAGCAGCATCGTGACCAGAATCATAGTGGCAAACGCTACCCCATATCGCGCCACCCGGCTGAATAACTCCCACACCCACGCCAACGGATTCCATAATGGATCCACCTTCATCCAGCCCAGGACCACCGACTCCACCTGGTTGCCGAATAAGAGAATCGCGGAAGCCGCCACTAAGGGCGCCGCCGAAAGAAAAACCAGCGCGATCGCCACACCCGTGTTCGCCCAGAAATTGCGGTTGCGAGGCACGCGGTACACCGCCTGAAAGCCTTCGATCAGGCTCTTGATGACACTCGAAGCCGCCCACACCGATACCACCCCGGCCACCACCAGCACCAGCCACGGACGTGCTCCTTGAACCTGAAAGTGGCGCAGCACCAGGTCCTCGGTTCCAGGCGGGACCACTTCGGAGAGAAAACCCTTGATGGTGTCGGATACGAACTCGGCGCCCGTCTGCACCAATATGGCGGCCACGGAAGTCAGCACCGGAAAAAACGACAACAGGGCCGAATAGGCCGCCCCCTTGGCGATGCTGAAGCAGTTGTCGTCAGCCGCCGCAACGACACATCGCTGCAGAAGATAGGGAACCGTCTTCCAGGTCAGCCGCACAGAGCTAGTATAACGATGTGCCCGCGCTCGAACCGGCCTACTTGCCTGCTTTAGATTTCCGGAAAGCCGCCCAGCGTTTCTTCGTGGCGGCTATGATGCGCGCCCGCCCCGCGGCGCTCAGCACACGCTTCGGCTTCTTAGCCTTGGGTGTGGCGACCGTTGCATGACCGGACTTAAATGCAGCCCACCTCTTCTTTTGGGCGAGAGCGATACGCCTGCGTGCGCCTGCGCTCAGCTTCCGTCTCTTGCCCGCGGCTGCGGGAATTCCGTCCGATGCAGCCGGTTGACCGCCAATCCTGCCGCGCAAATCCGCGATCTTTTCCTCGATCTCAGTCCGCTTGCGTTCGAAACCGACTAATGCGGCTTCGAGTATTTCCGTGTCTTGCTTGGAGTATTTGGGCATCACGCCGATTATACACTTACTTACGCGATGCTGTCTCTGAGTTTTAATAATTGAGAGTAGCGATACAATACCATGGTGGATCGCAGAAGCTTTCTGGGTTTGGCTGCGCCTGTGGCGCTCCGTGACAAGCTGGGTGCGGCCGTATCCGTCCCTATCATCGACAGCCATATCCACCTGTTCGACACAGCGCGTCCCCAAGGCGTGCCCTGGCCGGACAAAAAGGACGCCGTGCTCTTCAAACCGGCCTTACCCGCCAGATATCGCCAGGTCACTAAGGGGCTCGGAATCGTAGGCGCCATCGAAATCGAGTGCAGCCCCTGGCTCGAAGACAATCAGTGGGTCCTGGATGTCGCCGCTAAAGATCCGATCGTGGTCGGCGCCATCGGAGACCTGGATCCCGGTAGCCCGCGGTTCCGCGCCGACCTGGAACGTTTCCAACGCAACCCGCTGTTTCGCGGTATCCGCTACGGTAACCTGTGGGGCCGCGACTTGGGCGCCGGGCTCGGCAAGCCCGAATTCGTCGCCGGACTCAAATTCCTTGCCGGCGCCGGCCTGGTTATGGACACAGCCAATCCTACCCCGGCGTTGGTCGCGGACGTGATCCGGCTGACTGATCGCATTCCTTCTCTGCGTGTCGTCATGGATCATCTCCCGCAGCTTGACCCGGCTACCGCCGATCTGCGCGAACTCGCCAAGCGCCCGCGGGTTTACGCCAAGGTGTCCGGAGTCCTGCGCCGCGTGCATGGCAATGTACCGCTCGATCTGAACTTCTACCGGGACCGCCTGGACGAAATCTGGGGTCTCTTCGGCGCGGACCGCCTCATCTTCGGCAGTGACTGGCCGAATAGCGACCAATGGGGAACTTACCCCCAAGTGTTAAAAATCGTACGGGAATATTTTTCCGGCAAGGGAGCTCCTGCCCAGGAAAAATATTACTGGAGGAACTCCCTGGCGGCTTACCATTGGGCCAGGCGTGACACAAACCAACCTGGAACATCCTGACATTATGAGACACCCGGCAGCCGCGGCTCTGTATCTGACTGTAACCCTGTTGCTGGCTGGCTGCGGCTCGAGTCAGCCGGCGGATATCGGCCCTGACATCGCGCGCATTCGCGCTGTCGACAATCATGCGCACCCCGTGCGTGTAACCGGCCCCGGCGAAGAGGACCGCGAGTTTGACGCGTTGCCGGTCGATAACATGGAGCCGGCATCCGACCCGGTGTACCTCCGGCCCGGCGCGCCGGGCCTCGCGGAAGCCGCGCGCATGCTCTTCCCTTCGCGCGCCAAACAGCCCGCCATCCAGGACAAAGGCGACGGATATCCTGCCTGGGTGCTCGATCGGATGGGCGTGGAAGTGATGCTGGCTAATCGCGTCCAAATGGGGCGCGGCATTCAGCCGCCGCGCTTCCGCTGGGTGCCCTATGCGGATGCTCTGTTGTTTCCGCTCGACAATTCTCATCTGGCCGCCGCCAACTCCGACCGCCGTGCCTTCTTCGCGGATGAAGACCTCCTGCGCCGCCGCTACCTCAAGGACCTGCAGCTGACCGCGACACCGGCCAGCCTGGATGAATACCTTGCGCGCGTGGTCACTCCCACTCTCGAGCGCCAGAAACAAGGCGGCGCCGTAGCTGAAAAATTCGAGGCCGCCTACCTCCGCTCGCTGGCGTTCGAACCAGCGATTGCCGCGGTGGCCGCCAAGGTATACGCGCGCTACCGGGCCAAAGGCGCCCCGCCGGATGACCAGTACAAGATCCTGCAGGATTACCTGTTTCGCCGCATCGCCGCGGAATGCGGGCGCCTCGGTATGGCGGTGCACATTCATACCATGGCCGGAGCCGGTAGCTACTTCGATGTCCGGGGCGCCAACCCCCTCTTACTCGAATCTCTCCTGGACGATCCCGCACTGCGCCAAACAAAGTTCGTGATGCTGCACGGCGGCTGGCCTTTTATCGGCGAAATCACGGCCCTGTTACAGAAGCCCAACGCTTACCTGGATTATTCGGCGCAATCGCTCCTGTTTCCGCCCGCGGCATTGGCCGTGACCCTGCGCCAATGGCTGGAATACGTGCCGGAGAAAGTTATGTTCGGGACCGATGCTTACCCTTACTCCAATGAAATGGGATGGGAGGAAAGCGGTTGGATCGCCTCCCAGAGAAGCAGAAAGGCGCTGGTGATCGCGCTGACCAACATGATGCGGGATGGCGAGATCTCACGCAGCCGCGCCCTGGAACTCGCCGGCCTGGTGCTCCGCGAAAACGCCCGCAAGCTCTACGGCCTATAGCAGCCGGCTACTGCGCCAGTGGCACGATCTTGGAACTCACCTGGAACTTGCGATAGTCACTCCAGGTGATTTCCTCATCCATGGCGATCTTTTTCAGTAACGCCAGCCTGCCCGTCCCTTTCATGTAAAGGCGTTTGGGCAGCCACAAGGCGTCGCCCGCCCGGGCCTGTTCGAAGACCAGCTTTGCCCCGCCGTTCAGTCGCGCCAGAAATAGTCCGTATGATAGGGTTCCGGTAGTCTCCGCCTCCACTCGCACCCACTGGTAGCTCGACTTATCGATCCAGATTCTCCCTTTGATCTTCGCGAAAGCCTTGGCGTCCCCTTCCTTCGGATGGTAACCCGCTCGGGGAGTGCCTGCAATGACCCAAACATCCTCGCCGTCCACCTGGGTTTCACTCTCGATGCGCAGATCGTAAGCGTCCGGTATTTCGCGCAGGAACTCGCGCTCCCGTTTCCGCCGCTTCTCGTATTCCGCCAGTCGCTGTTGCTTTTGCGCCGGTGTCTCGTGGGCCAGGTGGGCGGCGCTTTTGTCGAGCTTCTCCTGTTCCTTCTTCTGTTCGCCTGCCGACAGCGTCCGGTTGTTGCGCTCCAGCATGCGCCGGTACGGCTCGCCGTCCAGCACTACGGTTTCCCAGGCGCTCTTGTCTTCTGATTTCACCTTGCCGCTGCCATCGAAGTGCCGCTCTTCGGAATGCGCGATCCAGGTGTAATCCTTCATGCGCGCCCAGTTCGCCTGATCCAGCTCTACCGATTTGCGCACGATTTCGCGCGCGTCTTGAGCCCGCAGCCCCGTGCATAATGAGATTACCGCCGCGACTGATCCAAGCCACCGCAAGTTAGTGCGTGAGATCGTAGACGAAGTAATTCACCGCGATGCGGTAAGCCAGCGACGCCCATTTCTCGTAATACCGGGCGTCGTCCGACCACTCCCAGGCGTCGCCCAGGTCCATGTTGTGGCAGATGGCCACCATCACGCGGCCTTTATCGTCATAGATGCCGCGCCAGCGAGGCTGGTAGCCATCCTGCTCGAATGTCTGGTGGCTCTCAAAGTATTGCGCCCCCGGCACCTGAAACCTTTCGTCCAGATCGTAGACGGTATGGAAGATCGCATCGTTGTTGGCGAGTTCCACGATGGGGCGGTCCGGAAACACCTTGCGCATGCTGGCCAGGAAGACATTCCACTCTTTGGTGCCGTGAAAGTCATCCACCATCAGGAAACCCCCGCGCAGCAGAAACTCGCGAAGCTGCGCCGCCTGGTCGTCGGGCAACCGCCAGTGGCCCACCTCAACCGCGTACAACGTGGGCCAGTTATATACCTCGCCGCTCCCGTCCAGGCTCACTACCTGCTCTACCGAACGCGTTTCGATGCGGGTTAACCGCCGTATACCTGCCATCAGGTGGCGGTCGGAGCGGGGATAATCCATCGTCCAGTAACCCGGGAACGCACGGCCGTCGCGCATGCGCAGGTCCGCAAACGGGTAACCATAGACATCCGGATAGCGCAGCCGGGCCCGCGTCCATTCGGTCTTCTGATTCCAGTCCGTAGGTATCGGAAAGTTTTCGTATTCGAGCGCGGGGTACTCTTTGAAGGGCGCCTGTGCCAGCAGGTAGCCCCAAGCGGCCAGTCCCAGAAAACCCACGCCAAGGGCGGTGCGCAGACGCATAACCACTATCTGCGTTGAGAATAGCACAGCCGGGGGCCGGCGCGGGGAGACTCCCGTTAACTGAATTCAGGGTATCTTGTTCGACGCGCGGGCCGTACCTTTTATATGCGGCTTGCTTTCGGGAGATCGTATGCTCGCATGGAAACAGTTCGTTCGCGGCGAAGAAGGCCAGGACCTCACAGAGTATGTGCTCCTGCTGGCTTTCGTCGCACTCACTACCGCGGGCCTGGTCGTCGGGCCCATGACTAGCGTCAGCCAGATTTGGGTGGCGGGGAACAGCGAAATGAGCACGGCGGCGTCTGCCGCCACCTCGTAAAACCCGCCCATGCCGGATCCGGTTAAACTGGACTGATGCTGGAATGGACGCGTTTCGAAACCGGCGGTTACAATTTTGGAGTAGTCGCCTCGGACCTCGGCATTCGCGCGATTGAACTGAAAGCCGCGGCCGCCTTGCCTGGGCGCGAGTGCCCATCGAACGCGCTTCTCCGGCACGCCGTCGCGGAACTGCGCGCCTACTTCGCCGGTGAATTGCGGGAGTTCGGCCTGCCCCTCGACATGCAGGGCACCGAATTTCAAAAAAGCGTCTGGACCGAGCTGCTGAAAATCCCTTACGGCGAGACGCGCAGTTACAGCCAGGTCGCCGCCGCCATCCGGGCGCCCAAAGCCGTGCGGGCCGTGGGCGCGGCCAACGGGCGCAATCCCATCCCTATCGTGGTGCCTTGCCACCGCGTCATCGGCGCGGACGGATCGTTGACCGGCTTTGGCGGTGGATTGCCGCTCAAGCGCTTCCTGCTGGATCTGGAAGCCCGCCGCTCGCACCTCTTCCAGACCGCCTGACCAAACCCGCTATTCGATACGCACCGATCCGGAGCCCGTACGCACGTCCACCAGCGCGCCGCCGCCCTTCACCTTGCCCTGTATCTCGTGGCCGCCCAGGTTGCCGTGGACCGTGATCGGATGATCCACGTAAACGTGCCCCGACCCCGTATGCGCGTATAGATCGAACGCGGCGTCCGCCGGCAGCCTCACGTTCACCCCCCCGGATCCTGTGTGCGCTTCGAGCGGCCCCGCGGCCGTCTGCTCCAACCGGACGCTCCCGCTTCCCGTGTGCGCGTTGATCGGACCGGAAATGCCGGAGCCTTCAATCGTGCCGCTCCCCGTGTGCGCGTCCACCTTGCCTTTCACCGAATCCAGCTCGATACGCCCGGAGCCCGTTTGTATGCGGACTTCATCGTCCACCCGCGCCACCTTCACTGACCCCGAGCCGGTCTCCACTTCCACCGGGCCGTGGATCCCCTCCACGCTCTCGCTCCCCGATCCCGTCCGCGCCCGCAACCGCGTCTGCTGCGGAACCACCAGCTCGTAGCTGATCGACACGTGCCGCCGCAACCATTCGTCAGACGGCTTAATGATGCGCACCGTGTTCCCCGTCTGCGAAATCGGCGGATTCTTCTCGATCTCGTGAATGCGGGCTTCCTCGCTGTGGAAGAACTCGTCGTGCGCCCGGATCGTCCCGTGGATCTGCACGGTCGCAGTGTCTCCCGGCCGCACCTCGATACGGCCCGAACCTGTCTCGACATCCAGATCGACCGGGCCGCTGACCTTCAGGGTGCGGTCGAAAGATCCTTCGCGCTCGGCCGCCGCGGATTGAAAGCTCAGAAGCGCCAGGGCCAGGGCCGCCGAATACGTCAGTCGCATGTAAATCCTCCTGTGTGAGAACGTTGGACGTGGCGGCCACCCAAACGTTAGGCTGATGAGGGATGCCCAAACCCGTTCCCAACCCCCTGCCGCCGGCCGCCGCCCTCGTCTTGATCGACCTCCAGAAGGCCATCGACCATCCGGATTGGGGAACCCGCAACAACCCCGCCGCGGAGTCTAACGCCGTCGCCTTGCTGGCTGCCTGGCGATCCACCGGACGTCCCGTCTACCACATCCGCCACGATTCCACCGAGCCCCATTCGCACTATCGCCCCGGCCAGCCGGGCCACGACTTCAAGCCTGAAACCCAGCCGGCCCCCGGCGAGACCGTCATACCCAAGAAAACCAACAACGCCTTCATCGCCACCGGTCTGGAGTCCCGCCTGCGCGCCGCGGGCCACACCTTGCTGGTAGTCGCCGGAGTCGTCACCAACAATTCCGTGGAAGCCACCGTCCGCATGGCCGGCAACCTGGGCTTCGACACCTACCTGGTGGAAGACGCCGTCTTCACGTTTGGCCGCCGCGACTGGCGGGGAACCTGGCGGTCCGCCGACGAGGTGCACGCCATGAGCCTCGCAAATCTGGATGGCGAATACTGTTCCGTCGTAAGCACCCGGCAGATTCTGGACGCCACTACTTAACCCGCAAAGGCGCGTGGGCGCCTCAAGACCTTCGCATAACTGCCCACGCGCCGTTTTGCGGGTTTACTTAGAAGCGCAAAGGGGCGCGTTTTGCCGCGCCGCCATATAAGCGAGGAACTCCTTAGATTCAAGTCAGCGCGGGTCGCCCCGTCTTGCGCGCGTTCGTCAAAAGTCCGGCCGCGGAAACGCGGCGTGCCCCAGCACCTGCCGGGCCTGCCACAAATGCCGCCGTTCGTGCGCGGCAATCCAGGCCAGCGTGATATGCAGGTTCAGCCTCACCGGCCCAAATCCCGGCGCCGGCACTTTGATGTGCGCCAGGTCCAGTCCGCTGGCCTGCTCGAGTTGCCGCGACAGTTGATCCTGCAGGTGCAGGAAGGTCGGCAGCACCGCCGTCACCGGCTGGTCTTCCGTGGGCCGGAACGGCCGCCGCGCCTTGAACTTCCGCTTCGGCGGCGGCTCCGTGTTCTCCAGGATCCACTTGCCAAACATGCCGTACCCGAACGGGCCCGCGGCCGTCCGGCCTTGCGCCCGGGCCTCCGCCAGAACCGCATCAAGCTCGTTCACATAGCGGTGGCCCACCATGTTCAGATGCAGCAGGCACTCCGCCACCGACCAGCCGCGGCCATCCGGGCGCCAGTTGAACTGGGTAATCTTCAAGCCGTTCACCAGGCTGGAGGCTTCGGCCTTCACGGCAACCAATTGTTGCTCGATTTGCGCAAGTTCGGGCGTTAAGGGCGGCATGATCCTAAAGTATTCTATAGCGAATCGACGGTAAAATAGGATGAATGGATCAAGTCTCCGAAGAGTTTTACCGGATCGGGAAACTGCCCCCCTACGTCTTTGCGGTAATCAATGAAATGCGCGCCCGCGCCCGCGCCGCGCAGCAGGATGTCATCGACCTGGGGATGGGCAACCCCGACGGCCCCACCCCCCGCGTGATCGTCGGCAAGATGGTGGAAGCCGCCCGCAATGCGCGCAATCACCGCTATTCGGCTTCCCGCGGGATTCCCCGGCTGCGCGAGGAAATTACCCGCCGCTACCAGACCAATTACGGTGTGTCGCTCGATCCCGATAAGGAAGCCATCGTCACCATCGGCGCCAAAGACGCCCTGGCGCACCTGCTGTTCGCCGTGGTTGGCCCGGGCGATGCGGTGGTCTCGCCGAACCCCGCGTATCCTATTCATCAGTACGGCGTGATCATGGCCGAGGGACACGCCTGCCTCCTGCCCATGCCCAGCCCCGCGGAGTTCCTGAACCGGCTGGAAGATCTGTATCGCAAGTCGACAAAAAAACCCAAGCTCCTGCTGATTTCGTTTCCACACAACCCCACGACCACCTGCGTGGAACTGGATTTCTTCCGCGAGGTCGTCGCCCTGGCGGCCCATCATGGCACCCTGGTGGTCCACGATTTTGCCTACGCGGACCTGGGCTTCGACGGCTACAGGCCGCCCAGCATCCTGCAGGTGGATGGCGCCAAGGACGTGGCCGTCGAGATTTTCTCGATGTCCAAGAGCTACAACATGGCGGGCTGGCGCGTGGGCTACTGCCTCGGCAATCCGCGCATGATCGGCGCGCTGGCGCGCATCAAGAGTTACCTGGATTACGGTGTTTTCCAGCCCATACAGATTGCCTCCATCATCGCCCTGCGCGAGTGCGAGGAAGAGACCCGCAAGATCTGCGCCATGTACCAGAAGCGCCGCGACGTGTTGGTGAACGGCCTGGAGCGCGCCGGCTGGCCCGTCGAAAAGCCGCGCGGCTCCATGTTCGTGTGGGCGCCGCTCCCCGGGCGCTATCTCGCGCAAGGCTCGCTGGAATTCGCCAAGCTGCTGATGGAAAAAGCTCTGGTGGCCGTCTCGCCCGGTATCGGTTTCGGCCCGCTGGGCGAGGGCTACGTGCGCTTCGCGCTGGTGGAGAATGAGCATCGCATCCGGCAGGCCACCCGCTCCATCGGCAGGTTCCTGAAGGCGTAGCCGCATGGCATGGGTGGCTTTGGCCTGCGGCGTCGCACTCGTATTGCTGATGACGGCGTTGTTGGTGTCCATGGTCCTCAAGGTCCGGCAAGCGCGGCGTACCTTGGACCGGCCTCTATGCGATTTCTGTGGCTCCCATGCCGTGCGCCTGTCCGCGCCGCATGGCCTGGTGGATTGGCTCCTCGAGAACTGGCATTGTAAGCCGCACCGCTGTGAGGTGTGCTTCCAGCGTTCCTACCGTTTCGTTCAGGCGGCCGCGGACTGAACCGCGCCCGTTACCCCCCGGCGCGGCTTCCTCGCCAAAGGAACACCGGCATCACCAGCATCGACACCAGCAGCGGTAGCGTAGCCAGGCCGATGCCCCGTTCGTTTCCGGTAACCGAGCTCAGGAAACCCGGCAGACCGGCGGCAATTGCGGCTCCACCAAGAACCCCCGCCAATACACCCCGCGCCGTCGGCAATTTTACGGTCGCGTAAAACGGTGCCTGCAGCAGAATCGTCAGAAAGGCGCATGCCCATTTGACCAGAGCGCGCGGCCGGATGGACGCCCAGGCGGCCGGGTTATGTTCCCGGGTGACGCCCAGAATAGCGAAATTCTCGGCCACGTCGTAGCACGCCGCGATCAGGATCAGCACCATGGAAATTGTGCCGAGCACCGAGATCCACCGGCGCTCGGAGGCGCGTTGCAGCAGGCCAATGCACAAGAACAGCGCCGCATAGCTCGGGATGTAGCCGAAGTCGATGTATTGCTGCCGGGACATCTCCGCCATATTCTCGCCCGGCTCGACAATCGCCTCCGGCCATGGCGGCTTGGCCAGTTGCATGGCCAGGACCGGGTTATTGACGCCGTAAGGAAGCTCCGCCGGTCTCGTCCAGTGCCGTGACAACGAGACCTGGAACCAGACGCCGAACGTCAAAACGGCTAGCGATGCCGCCAATGCGATGCGCCAGACGATCCGGTTAGTCAGTGGCATCCCCGCAATTATCCCCGCGCAGCCTTGACCGCCGCAGCCAGCATCTCGGCCGTAGGCTTCGCCCGCGCTACCTCGCGCGGCGTACGGCCTTCCTTGTCCCGCCTGTTGGGATCGCCACCCGCATCCAGCACCGCGCGCAGCATCCGCGCGTTCCCCCGCGATGCCGCCTGGTGCACGGCGGTCCACCCCCCATCGTCGGGCACGTTCGGGCTGGCGCCGTGTTCCAGCATCCACTTCATCGGCGGAATCTGCCCCCAGCGGATCAGGTCGTTGAGCAGCGGTTTGCCGTTGGCCGTCGCGCCGTCGATAACGGCCCCGTGCGACAGAGCGGATTCCGCCAGGTCGAAGGCGCCGCGCCACACCCCGTGCGTGAGCGCATCCGTCGCATCCGCGCCGTGACCCAGCAGCAGATCGAACATCGCCCGGTTCTTCGCCCCCGCCGCAAAGTAGGCGGCATTCACATCTTGCGCCCATGACCGGGTGAGCGCACCCACCTCCGCTCCCGCGTCGATCAGCAGCCGCGCGATAGCCAGCCTGTCCCCCTTCGGCATCCGCGAGCCGGCGGCGATTTGCAGGGCCGTCAGGCCTCCGTGATCGCGCTCGCGCGCGAAATCCGGCCGCGCCCGCAGCGTCTTTTCAACCAGCTTTCGGTCGCCCAGCCCGGCCCCCGCGAAGCCGTCGATCTTGGCGCCGCCCTGGCCCAGCACCTTGACGTACTCCGGCGACCCCACGAACGCCGCCACGATGATGGCGCGCGCCGCCGGCCACGCGCCCAGTTGTTCCGGATCGGCGCCGTGCGCCAGCAGCCACTCCAGGCATGCCAGACGCGCGGGCGCCGGCTTCCCACCGGCCGCGTGCGGCTCTTCCTGCAGTAAGGCGTGCACCGGCCGGTAATTCCGCCACGACGCATTCAGGTCCGCGCCGGCCGCCTTCAGCAGTTTCAACGCCGCCAGCATCGCGCGTCCCGCTGCCATCCCTACCGCACGCGGCTCGCGCGCGGCCTTGGGATCCGCGGCGATGACGGCCCGCGCTTGATTGAGGTTTCCGGCGCGCAGCGCCTGAATCAGGTCGGTCATACGGCTCCCAACTGGAGAGAATATCCGACCTTGCCGTTATTTGTCGAGGGTCATCCCGCGCAACAGGTTCTGGAAGCGTGGGTCCGGCCGCAGCGGGTCCCAACGCGGATCGACTTTGAGAAAGGCCAGGCCGATATCGTGCTGTTCGTAGCTCATCTCGAGCAGCGCCAGCGCTTCGCTCGTCCTGCCCAGCCCGGCCTGGATAACCGCGATGTGGTGCGGCGAGACGTGCCGGTGCTTCGACAGCCTCGTGAGCGAATCGAACATCCCCTCTGCGCGTGCCGGGTCTCCCGATACCGCGTACACATGTCCCAGGTCCGCCATCACCGCGGCGCAGTTCTTGACCTTCAGCAGGTTCTCGAGGATGTCCTTGGCGTCCGCATACCGGCCCACCGCTTCGTAGCTCTTGGCCAAAGCCAGCCGCGCCTGAGGTTGTTGATGATCGAGTTCCAGAATCCGGCCCGCCTGCTCGATGGCCCGCTGGTAGCGGCGGCTGCTATAGTACACCTCGGCGAGGTCCGCGCCGATGTGCAACGAGAGCGGATCCAGCAATTGCGCCTGCCGGATTTCCGCCTCCGCCTCTGAGAAACGCCCCGAGGCCAGCAGATTCAGGCCGTACCAGTGGTGCGCGTTGGCGTCGCTTGGATTGGCGGCGATGGCGGCCTGGTAGCTGCGCTCCAGGGTCGCCCAGTCGGGATGGTCGGCAGTGGCGGCCTGCGTCAACAGGGCATCCGGCAAACGCGGCTCGATCGCCAGTGCGCGCGCCGCCGCCTGTCTGGCCAGAGCGGTGGTCTGCGCGATGTCCTGGTCTTCGTTTGCCCCCAGCACCACGTAAGCTTCCGCCAGCCCGGCGTAAGCCAGCGCGAATTGCGGGTCTTTCTGTATCGCGGAGTTGTAAAGCGTCACGCTCTTTAAAAGATTCTCCGGCTTGCGGCTGTTGAATAAATAGTGCGCTTGCAGATAAAGGTCCAGCGCTCCGGAATCGCGGGTCCACCCCAGCGCGGTCCGTTCCGCGGCCGTACCTCCGTTCCGTAATTGCAGCGCGCCCGCCACGGCGCTCGAAATCTCATCCTGCAGAACCAGCACTTCCGAGGCTGGCCGGTCGAAATCTCGCGACCAGATCTGGCTGCCCGTGTGGCTGTTGTACAAGCGCGTGGCCACCCCAATCCGGTCCCCCGCAAAGTGTACGATGCCCTCCAGCACCAGGTCCACGTGGAGTCGTTCTCCAATCCGGCCGATGTCGTCGCCGTCTTTGAACTTCTCCGCCGACGGCCGCGCGGCCACTCGCAGCTTCCCCGAACGCCCGATCTGGCCGGAAATCTGATCGGTCAAACCGTCGCTGAAGTAGTCCTTGCCGGACAAGCCGCCCGTGTTGGCGAACGGCAGCACCGCAATCGCGCGGCGCGCGTCTCCGCCTCGTTTGCCGAACGGAACCAGGGCCGCCATGGTGGTGACCGCCGCCAATGTCACGGCCAGGGTCAGCCGCAGCGGCGTGCGGCGCTGCGGAGCGGCGGCCGTCCCGGGCGGCGCGGATTCCAATACCGGAACATAGCTATCCGCTGGCAGCCGCAGCCGCACCGGATCGTCGCGCCCTTCCGCCTCGTAGTAGTCGCGCAGCTTGGCGCGCAGCCGGTTAGCTTCTACCCGGACGATGGAGTCCACGGCTGGGTCGTAGTCCGCATCGCGGCCATAGACCTCCATCGCGATCAGGTGCTCGCTGATGCGCGCGGTTTCCCCGGCGGCGGCTTTTGAAACAACGAATCGCAGGAACTCCCTCAGGCGCCGGGCGTTGGAGAAATGTGGACTGCCGAGCAGCTTGGTCAGGATGGCTGGGGCGGTTTCCGGCGACACCGGTGCCTCCCCCGGAGCCCCCTCGCGATCCGTCATGCCTCTCAGAATACTGAATCGACTCGGCCATCCGATACAAACCAAAGTAAACTCGCGCCCTTGAGCGGTTTGCCTCTCGAACCGCGGTTGACTTCGCACGTGCCCTCACAGATACTTTGCGTATGCGTAAACTCGTCCAGGTCGAAGACGCCAAGTCCTTGCTCGACGAAGCCAAGGACTGGGGCGTCTGGAAGTGGCTCACCGAAAAGAAAAGGGTCCGCCAGACCGCCGACATCGCCTGGGAAACCTTCGACGAACTGGAAAAAGAGGTGAGAAGCGGCTGGAGCGACGATCTCCAGAAAGCTTTCGATGAGTTGGCGGCCGAGACTACCGTGGCCGAGGGCGGCGCTCCCGCTAAGCGCAAGTACGATAAAGCCAAAAAGGATGCCGCCCACGTGGATCCCAAGATCAAAGCCGTCGCGCTGAAGCTGAAGGAAGCCGATGACCAATACTATAAGCTCCGCATGCAGGCCGAAGATATGTTCGACGAGGCCGAGAAGCGCATGAGCACCAGTATGGCGCGGGAGGCCTCCCAGGTGGCCATCGACGCCTACAACCTTCGGGAAAAGTCGGTTCGCAAAGCCGAGATGGCCGCCCGCGCCAAGTAGCCGGCGCGCGCCCTCGCGCATTGGCCCCGTAACTGCACCTCGTCGCAAGCAATCTCGGAAGTCGTCAGTTCTGGGTGGTGGGGCTCTTTGGGACCCTCAGCCGTAGGTATGCCGCTCAATCGCTGTAAGCTGCTGAGATGCCGTGATTTTCCGGCCCTAAATGGCCGGAGAGGAGGGAGTTGAGGGGCATGATGATATCTGGCTATCAGATGGGAGTGGGTGATAGAACCCAGTTTGACGCACCACTACACTCCGTGGATCTGGACAATAGCGCGGTGATGCTCGACGTTGAGGATTTCGAAGCACCGGCCGCCCACACGCCTGACCAGCGTGCGTCGCGCCCGGAGGCCGACGATTCCGTGCGCCGCTACCTGCGGGAGATCGGCTCCGTGCCTCTGCTCACGCGCAGTCAGGAAGTGGACTTGGCGCGCCGCATCGAACGCGGTAAGTCGCGTCGTGACAAGGCCATTAGCCGCTCCGGCCTGGTTCAACAACGGGTGCTGGAGCTGTTGGGCCGGATCACCGCCGGCGACGTGGAGTTGGAGGGTCTCATCGAGCGCAACGATGTGGAAGACGGTTCCGCCGCCGAACGCGAATGCCGCACGCGGCTCGACAGCCAGTTCGCGCGCGTGAAGCGTCAATTTACCAAGGTGCGTCAGATCGAGCAGTGGCTGGCCGTCGCTCCCGCCGGCGACCGGGCGCTCCGCCGGAAGTTGACCGGGCGGCATAAACGGGCCAGAGTCCTCCTGGCGCAGTCCGTCAGGCAGATCCCTTTTCGCCCCGGTCAATGGAACGAGTTCACCACCGAGCTGGAACGCCGCGCCTCCGAAATCGATCGGCTCGATCGTGAATTGAAGAAGCAGGAAAAGCTGCCGGGACGCGAGGCGCAGGTCGGTGCCCGTCTGCTGCGCGGCGAGATTCGCAGAGCCGAAGCCGCGGCCGGCGCCACCTATGCCGACTTGCAGTACACCCTGCGGCGCATCCGCCAGGGTGAGCAGGAAGCCCAGCAGGCCAAGTCCGAGATGGTGAAAGCCAATCTCCGCCTGGTGGTTTCCGTCGCCAAAAGGTATATGAACCGCGGACTGCATCTGCTCGACCTGGTCCAGGAAGGCAGCCTCGGCCTCATGCGCGCCGCTGAAAAGTTCGACCACCGGCGTGGATTCAAGTTCTCCACTTACGCCACCTGGTGGGTCATGCAAGCCGTCTCGCGCGCCCTCGGCGAGCAGGCCCGCACCATCCGTATTCCCATCCACATGAACGATCAGCTCAACAAGTTCTTCCGCGCCTCTCGCCAGTTGGAGCGTCAATTGGGCCGGACCCCCGCGGATGCCGAACTGGCCGCCCAGATGAAGATCAGCCCTGACAAGGTGAGTAAACTAAGGACCATTTCGCGTGAGCCTATCTCGCTCGACACGCCCGTCGGCTCCGATGAGATCTCTACTTTGGGCGAGTTGATTGCCGATCATCACACCGCTTCCCCCGCCGATACCGTGCTGGCCTCCGAGGTCAATCAAGAGACCGCCGTCTTTCTCCGTACCCTGGTTCCCCGCGAGGAGCAGGTGCTGCGCCTGCGCTTCGGGTTAGGTTGCGGCCGCGAGCATACCCTCGAGGAGATCGGCGAAGGTCTGGCCGTCACCCGCGAGCGTGTCCGCCAGATCGAATTGCGTGCGCTGCGCAAACTGCGCCGCCCGGAAAGCGCCAATCGCCTGCGCTCCCTGTTGGTCTAGTGGGGCAGGCCCATTTGGCCCGCGGCGCCCTCCCCGGGGCGCCTGCCGCCTGCTGGTTTTAAATCGAAACCGGCGCCGGATTCCCAGCGTCCAATCGATTGACGGACCTCCTTCAGTGAAGTACCCACACAGGCTGAGCATTATCCTGGTTCTGGCCGCATCGTGCGCTATCGCACAGCCCACCGCCGCCACCGCGCCCGGCATTCCCAATTTCCACCAGGTCAACGACCGCATTTACCGCGGCGGCCAGCCGACCAACAAAGCCTGGGACGCGCTGGCCCACTTGGGAATCCGGACTGTCGTCGACCTGCGGCTCGAAAACGAGCATCCCACGTTCCTGGAAGCGCGCGCCGTCGAAGCCGCCGGCATGCACTACGTCAGCCTGCCGATGAATTACCTCAGCGCGCCAACTGACAAGCAGATCGCCAAAGCGCTCGCCCTGCTGGATGCAGACTTTCCAGGCGCCATCTTCATCCACTGCCGCCGCGGCGCGGACCGCACCGGAACCGTGATCGCCTGCTACCGCATCTCCCACGACCACTGGGCCAACCAGAAAGCCCTCGTTGAAGCGAAATCCCTCGGCATGAGCTGGCTCGAGTGGGGCATGCAGAATTACGTAACCCACTTCCAGCCGCCCGCGCCGGCCACCCTTCCCGAGCCGCCCGCCTCGCAGACCAACCCTTAGCCGCTAAACTGATAGAAAGTGGAAGAAGAGGTCCTCGGTAAGGCATACGATTCCCGGCTGATGCGCAGGCTGCTCGCTTACATGCGGCCCTACCGCCGCTACGTGGCGCTCTCCCTGGTATTCCTGCTCTTGCAGTCCGTCCTGCAGGTGCTCGGTCCCCTGCTTACCAAGATCGCGGTGGACCGCTACCTCGCCCCCAATCCCGGCCGCGTCCCCACCCCCATCGATCCGTATCTCCCCGCCGGCCCTTGGGACGGTCTGGCCGCCGTCGGCATCATGTACCTCGGCGTCCTGCTGGGCACCTTCGTCTTCGAGTTCGTGCAGGTTTACCTCATGCAGTACACCGGCCAGCTCGCCATGTTCGACCTGCGCAAGCAGCTCATGGCCCACCTGCAGGAGCTGGATATCGCCTTCTACGATCACAACCCGGTCGGCCGCCTGGTTACCCGCGTCACCACCGACGTCGACGTGCTCAACGACCTGTTCGCCTCCGGTCTGGTCACCATCCTCGGCGACGTCCTCGTGCTGGGCTTCATCCTGGCTATCATGTTCAAGCTGAGCCCCGGGCTGACCGCCCTGATGCTCGCCGTCATGCCGCTGGTCATCTTGGTCACCGCCGTATTCCGCCGCAGCGTCACTCAGAGCTACCGCCGTATCCGCATCGCCATCGCCAAAATCAACTCCTACCTCCAGGAGCACGTCACCGGCATTGTCGTGCTCCAGCTTTTCAATCGCGAAGCCGCCAGCCGCGGGGAGTTCGATCGGGTCAACCGCGAGCACATGGACGCGTACAAAGACGCCATCACCGCCTACGGCTGGTTCTATCCCGTAGTCGAGTTCCTCTCCATGCTGGCGCTGGCCGGCATTCTGTCATACGGCGGATTCCGCGTCCAGCGCGGCGCCCTCACCCTGGGAGTCGTAGTGGCTTTCCTGCAATACGGCCTGCGCTTCTTCCGCCCCATCCAGGATCTCAGCGAAAAGTACAACATCCTGCAGGGCGCCATGGCTTCCGCCGAGCGCATCTTCAAGCTTCTCGACACGCCATCCGGCATTCTGGTCGCGCCCCGCCCGCTCCCGCCTCCGGATGTCGCGTCCATCGAATTCGACGGCGTCTCGTTCGCCTACAAAGGCGAGGACTGGGTGCTGCGCAACGTGAGCTTCACCGTCGCGCCCGGCGAAACCGTCGCCGTGGTGGGCCACACCGGAGCCGGTAAGACCACCCTCATCAGCCTGCTGCTCCGCTTCTACGACGTGCAGCTCGGCGCCATCCGCGTGGGAGGCTGCGACATCCGCAGCGTCGATCCCCGCGCGCTGCGCCGCCAGTTCGGCGTCGTTCTGCAGGACCCGTACCTGTTCACCGGCACCCTGGAGGAAAATATCCGCCTGGGCACCCACGGCATCAGCCGCGAAGCCGTCGCGGAAGCCGCCGAACAGGTCAACCTGATGGACTTCATCAATTCCCTTCCCGGCGGCTTCGCGCAGCCCATTCGCGAGCGCGGCAGCGGCCTCTCCACCGGCCAGAAGCAGCTCATCAGCTTCGCCCGCGCGCTGGCCCATCATCCCCGCTTCCTCATCCTCGACGAAGCCACCGCCAGTGTCGACACCGAGACCGAGTTCCGCGTGCGCGACGCCTTGAACCGCATGGTGGAAGGCTGCACCTCCATCGTCATCGCCCACCGTCTCTCCACCATCCAGCGCGCCGACCGCATTCTGGTCATGCACAAGGGACGACTGCGCGAGTCCGGCACTCACCAGCAATTGCTGGCGCGGCGCGGCATCTATTGGAAGCTCTATCAATTGCAATATAAGGATCAGGAACTGGCCGCGCGCTGATTACTCGGTGCTCATCTTGATCAGCCGCTCCGCGTGCTTCAGCGCCTCCGGCGTGAGTTCCTGCCCGCTGAGCATCCGCCCCACTTCGCGCGTGCGCGCCTTCTGGTCCAGCTCCTCGATAGCCGCCACCGTGCGCCCGTGGCTCTCGCGCTTCTCCACGCAATAATGATGGTCCGCGAATGACGCGATCTGCGCCAGGTGCGTGACGCACAGCACCTGATTGCCCGCCGCCAGCTTCTTCAGCCGCCGCCCCACCCCCTCCGCCGCGCTGCCGCCGATCCCCGCATCCACTTCGTCGAACACCAGCGTCCGCCCCGCCGCGCCGTCGCCCGCCTTTCTGGGAGCCGCCAGGCACGTCTTCACCGCCAGCGCGATCCGCGAGATCTCGCCGCCCGACGCCACCTTGTCCAGCGGCTTGGGTGCTTCCCCCAAATTCGGCGACACCAGGAATTCCACGCGGTCCACGCCCGCCGCCGACCACGGCGCCGCGCTCGTCTCGATGCGGAATGTCGTCCGCTCCATCGCCAGCGACGCCAACTCCGCTTCCACGCCTTTCTCCAGCTTCCGCGCCGCCTTCGCCCGCAGGGCGCTCAGCTCGCCGGCAGCCTTCTGGTATTCGCACGCCTGCCGTTCGCGCCCCTTTCGCAGCTCTTCCATGCGCTCGCCCGCGTGTTCCACCTGCTCGATCTGCGCGCGCACTTCAGCCAGGAACGCCAGCACCTCCTCCACCGTCCGCCCATACTTGCGCCTCAGCTTGTCGAGCAGCGCCAGCCGCATCTCGATCTCTTCCAGCCGTCCCGGATTCGCCTCCAGGCCCGACAGGTAATCGCGCAGCCCGTAAGAAGCTTCCTTAATGGCCAACTCCGCCGCCTGCAACTGCTCGCCCAGCCCCGCCAGCGACGGATCGATGCGGCAGACCTCGTCCAGCCGCTTGGCCGCCGCCCGCATCTGCGCCAGCGCCGATTCCGGCGAATCGTACAGCGCCGCGTAAGCCGTCGCGCTCAACTCCTGCAGCCGGCCCAGGTTCTGCAGCACGCGCCGTTCGCCCTCCAGCGCTTCGTCCTCTCCGGCCACCGGCGCCGCGCCTTCGATCTCCTTGCGCTGGAATTCCCAAAGGTCCAAAAGCCGCAGCTTATCCTGTTCGGTGCGTTCCAGCGCTTCGAGCGCCGCGCCCGCCGCCTGCCAGCTCTCGTAAATCTCCGCCACCCGCGCCGGCAATTCTCCGGAGCCCGCGAACGCATCCAGCATGTCGCGCTGCGCCTCTGTCGAAAACAAAAGTTGCTGATCGTGTTGTCCGTGAATATCGCCCAGAAGCGGCGCCAGCTCGCGCAGCAGCGATACCGCCACCGGACGGCTGCCCAGAAACGCGCGCGACTTGCCCCCCGCCAGGATCTCCCGCTCGATCAGCAGCTCGCTGTCTTCGATAGCAATGCCCGCCGGATCCAGCAGCGCCCGCACGTCGCCGCGCTCCCGCACGTCGAAGATGCCCGCCACCCGCGCGCGCGATTCGCCCGAGCGAATCATCTCCGCCGACGCCCGCCCGCCCAGCAGCAGCCCGAACGCATCCACCACGATGGACTTGCCGCTCCCCGTCTCGCCCGTCAGCAGATTCAATCCCGCATGAAACCGCACCCGGATGCGATCCACCACCGCGTAGTTCTCGACCAGCAGCTCCACCAGCATGCTGTGGTCAATTATAAAGGTCGCGCAGTCCCGGCGGGAAATTCACCGCGCGCATTAAATCCCGTCAACCTACCTCGCGCATCGCAACCCCGCGCACTGCATCCGCGTTTGAGTAAGTAGAGGGTAGAGAGATGAAAAAGAAATTGGCGATTCTCTTAGTGACAACCGCCGCATTTATGTCCTTGAGTGCCTGCGCCCGGCGCGCCTATGTCGCGGGACCGCCTGCTCCAGGCGCCTACTGGGTGCGGGGCCACTACGTCTCGGGACCGTACGGCCAGCGCTGGGTTCCCGGCCATTGGCGCTAGATCGCCTGCCGCACGGTGACCTTGTCCACCGCCTGGTTATCGAACTCATCCTCCACCCGCACCGCCAGCGTATGCTCGCCCGCCGGAACACCATCCAGCGTCAGATCGTATGCCAGCTCGTGCGAATCGGAGAGCCCGGTAACCGGCGCGGCCAGGGTCCAATCCCCGCCATCCAGTGAGTATTCCGTTTTCTTGATGTTGCTCAGCGCGTCCGCCGCGCTCCACGTGGCGTGCAGTTTGCCGCCCGCCTGGCTCGCCGCCAGCTTGCCGATGCGCGGCGGCGTGTTGTCGATCAGAAACGGATCGCTCACCATCGACGTCTCCAATGCGTCCGCCGGCGGATTGCCCGGCAGATCCGATGCCGTCACCTTCAGGCGATACTCTCCGTCCGGAAACGCCGTGGAATCCCAGCTCCAGTATTTTTCCCTGAGCTTGTCTTTAAGCGGCTTCCAGACCGTCTCGTGCACCCCGCGGATCTGCACCGTATAGATCAGCCCGTCGCCGTTATCGTCAGTGGCCGCCCAGCGCGCCCCGATGAATCCCTTGGCGTAGGGCATCGCCGGCGTGCCCGAGTCGATCGATAGCGCTGACGATCCGCTGGACGCCGACTTCCCGATCGGCGGCAGACTCAGGGTCGGCGAGGGCGCCGGCAGCAGCGACGTCGCCGGGAACTTGTAATTGGCCGGCGTGATCTCGATCAATTCCACTCTCGGCGCCACGTTGCGCGGCAGATACGCCACATCCACCGATTCCAGCTCCGGTGATTGCGGGCTGCCCTTCAACGTCGCGCGCCATTGCACGAAACGCGCCGCTGGCGCCGTGATGCGGCCGCCCTCCGTAGTGGTGACCGGCTCCGACCATGGGCTCCAGTTCTTCTGCGGCTGGTCCAGATTGCCGCTGCGCGCCGCGATGGCCACGCTGCCGCCGTTCAGGTTAGCCTCGAAGCTGAGCCTCCCCCATCGCGAGAAAGACCCCGCGTCGAACACATCGCTTTCGAGCCATCCCTCCTGCGCCAGCCCCGGACCCGCCTGGTAGATCTTGCCCACGTTGCCCGTGGCCGCGTACAGCACACCGTCCGCGCCCGTCTGAAACGCGGTGATCTGCGTCGACGGCGCATTCAGCAGGGCCGTGTACAACACATCGGAATCGATGCGGTATATGTAGCCCTTGTTCCCCGTGCCCAGCAATACGCGGTCCTGCGCGTCGAACGTGATCGCATACACGATGTCGTTCGCGTGTCCCCAGACCTTCTGCGGATTTCCGCTGCGGTCGATCCGGTAAACGTCCGAGCCAGTCATCGAAACGCCGCCGCCCGCGGGAGCCATCGAAGCCGGAGGCGGCGCCGGGGGATGCAGCGCCATTTGCCCGCCGGCCCCCGCGGAAGCTGTCGCTGGAGCCGGGGCCGCGGGAGCGGACGGTGCGGATGCCGTCCCCTTGCTGCCCACCGCCGCTGCGTAAATCGCGCCGTCCTTGCCCACCGCCACCGCGCTCACTTCTTTCTTGCTCATCTGGAACAGCACGAATCCCTCGCCCGTGGGCGACACCCGCACCACCAGCCCGCCTGGATCGGTCCCCAGAATCACGTTGCCCGCGCCATCCACCGTCATCGACCGGACGTGCGTCTGATCGCTCTGGTACAACACGCTGCTCTTGCCGTCCGGACGCACCCGGTGCACCGCGCCCGGATCTCCCGTGCCCACCAGCAGGTCGCCGTCCTTGTTGAACGTTAGCGCCCAGATGTACTTGGTCTTTGGGTCGTAAAAGACTTCGCTCTTGCCATCGCCTGACACCCGGTAGACCTTGCCGTCCGGCGCCGTAGCCGCATACACCCGGTCCCGGCCGTCGATCGCCAGCGCCTGAATCTGCAATCCCTCCAGATCCGCGGCCATCTTCTTCTCGCCCTTGGGCGAAAGCCGGAACAACTTCGCGCCCGGACCGCCGCCCGCGTACAGATTCCCCTTGGAATCGCGCGCCAGCGCCCACACGTACGCCAGCGATGTGTCGCCGATCTCCTTGAATTGCGGCGCCAGCGTCACCAACCCGTCGCTGCGCAGCGACAGGTTCTTGAGATTGCCCTTCTCGAAATCGCTGTAATCCGCCTGCGTCCAGGTGCGCGTCTGGCCGGCCTGGGATGCCGGCGCCAAAAGCCCCATTACAATTAAGCAAGCGGCTCCCGGCTTGCTCAAACTTTGAATTGTCATTGTGACCGGTATGTGCTCCCTTACTTCACGTTGATCTTCAGCGAGTGGCTGCCCGAAATGACATAATCGAACGGCAGCGACATCTGCTCGGAAGCGCTGTCCGGCGTGGTGATCAGCGCGTGGTTGGAAGCGTGTCCGTCCTGCATCACGTTCAGCACGGACGCCGGCACGCTCGGCAGAGTCTTGTCCTCGTAATATGCGGTGGGGCTCGATTCCAGCAGCGAAACATACAACCTGTTGTTGCTGCGCTCCTGGTTGATCAGAGAAATCGTTTGCGGCAGATCGATGTAATGGTTCATCATGCCGGCCACCGTCTGCATGCGGTTGATGGTATCCGCGTCGCTCAGCATGATGCGATGCTCGCCCTTGGCCAGGCCGGCCGGGATCTTCAACGTGAAGTCGCGCTGGATGCCCTCGCCGCGATACGGCCGCAACAGGACCTTCACTCCGATCTCTTCGCCCGGGCGCGCCTCGGGAGTCGCCAGCCACGCGTTCTCGATGCTCGCCACCCGCCGCTCCGGCAGCAGGTCAACGTTCACGTTCACGCTCTTGATGCTCGGCGGATTCACCGCATTCAGGTAAAGCCGGTTGAACTTGTCTCCCCACCAACCCGCCAGCAGCATGGGCGCCGGCATGGGCATTTCGCCTGAAGCCTGCATCGTCGACAGAGAAAGCTTCGAACCGCCGTTCAACTCCACGTCGCCCGTCAGCCGGTACGTGGCTTCGTCTTTGAATTCGTTCAGCTCCGAGAGCGAGTTGAACAGCGTCACCATCATCAGGTAAGGCGTCCACTTCTGCTGCACGAACACGCTGAAGCGGAACTCTTTTTGTCCGCGTATCTTGTTGTTGTCGCCGAACGAACGCACCGCCACGCTCACCGGGATCATGTCCGATTCCTGCCCCAGCACGCCCATGATGCCGCTGTGCCGGTCCTGATGCAGCGCGCCCACGATTTCCGTGGCATTGGCGAACTTGTTCGGCTGGAACTGCGAAGCCAGCGTCATTAGCACTTCGCCCTTGCTCATCGGCATATCCACCGGGCCCAGGTTGAAGAACGCATGCCCGAACGCCAGCACGTGCTGCCCGTCGTTATAAGTCACCGTGCCCAGGCCGGTGATATTCATATCGCCGGAAACCAGCACCCCCGCCACCGGATCGCCCGGCCGCAGCGAGCTTTGCCAACCGGCCGCCGGCTTGGCCGTGTACGTGGTGCTGGATGCGCCGCCCCCCGCCACTGCCGTGATCCCCAATTGTTCGAATAGCGGACCGAAATCCCGCAGCACGTTGTCGTGGAACCCCGAGAACATCAGCGGCGTCTCGATGGGCACCATCAGCGGCGCCTGCCTTGGCAGATTCGGAGATGCTCCCGCGGCCACCGCCTGCGCCAGCAGATCGCCCGGCACCGCCACCTGGCTGCGCGCCGCCGCCTTATCCGGCGTGCGCGCCTCGGACGGCCGCGACTGATCGAATTCGTTGATCTCCAGCATCAGTTCGGCGGGCGTGATGCCGCAGATGGCATCCGGCGAGAACACGCTCAGCCGCAGCGCCACCGCCCCCACCAGCTTGCCGTCGATGTACACCGGGCTGCCGCTCATGCCGCCCGCCACGTTGGTGCGCACAGCCTTCCCGCCTAGCTTCGCTAGAATGACGTCCTGCCGCGGCCCCCAGGCGTTCTTCCACAGGCCGATGATCTCCACCGGCACCGCCTCCGGCACGCTTCCCACGAAGACCGTCCACGCCGTCCCCTGCATCCCGGGACGCAGGTCCGCCGCCTTGAAGATGGCCACCTTCCCCGCGCGCGGACGCTCCGCGGCGGAATCCTCCGCAAAGAGGGGAACGGCAAGAACCGCAAGCGACGACAAAATCGCGGCAATTCGATGCTTCATGGGGTTGGGTGGCCTCGGTACACCCATTGTACTATGCCCCCGCGGTATTTAACCGCCGATGCACGCCGATGCACGCCGACAAGATTGAAGTCGTCTTCTTTTGCGGCTCGTGTTATCGGCGTTGATCGGCGTTCATCGGCGGCCAAATATGCTTTCCCCCCCGTCCCGCGCGATACTGAAAGAAAACATGGAATTCGAATCCGTCGCCAGCAATCTGCGGCAATCCTTCCGTGTAGTGGCGGCGCATCGTGCCGGTGGCGAACTGCGGGAGATGGAAGGCGTCTCCATCGCCTCCGCCGGCGTCGCTTTCCAAATGTTCAACGCCGCATTCCTCTCCGCGCCGGTCTCCTCGGAACTGCAGTTAGACCGCCGCGCCGCGCAAGCCGCCGTGCACTTCGCCGCCCGCGGCCAGCGCTGGGCCTACTGGATCTGCCACGGCTGGCTGGAGAGCCGCGCCCGGAAGCGCCTGCAGCCGCTCCTCCATACGCACCATCTCTACCAAGCCGTGGAATTGCCGGGCATGCTGGCCGAAACGCTTCTGCCCCCCGCGCGCCAACTGCCCCCAGTGGACGTCCGCCGCGTATCCAACGGCCCCGTGAAAGATGCCTTCTGCGCCATCGGATCGCTCTGCTTCAACGTGCCTCTGCCCTGGTTTTGCGAGGTCTTCGACGGTGGCCGCGTCTGGGACGAATTCGCCGCCTACGTCGGCTACGTCAACGGCCAGCCGGTCTCTACAGCGGCCACCGTTATCGGCGGCGGCGTAGTCGGCGTATATAACGTGGCCACCCTCCCCGATCATCGCCGCGGCGGTTTCGGAGAAGCCGTCATGCGCCATGCCCTGGAGCAGGCTCGCCTGGAGCATGGCCTTTCGCGCAGCATCCTGCAATCCACTCCGCAGGGTTTCGAGTTATACCGGCGTATGGGCTATCGCACCGTAACCAGCGTGGCCGTCTTCTGTTCCTGAAGCCCCCGTCAATACGCCCAGCGCCACAGCGCCGCTCCCGCCGTGTACCCCGCCCCCACCGCCGCGAACATCACCAGGTCGCCCTTCTTCAGCCGGCCTTGCTCGATGGCATCCCGCGTGGCTAGCGGCAGCGTGGCTGCCGTGGTATTGCCGTAACGGTCGATATTGATCACCACCTGCTCGGGCTTCAGCCCCATGCGTTCCGAAGCCCCCGTGATGATGCGCCGGTTCGCCTGGTGCGGGATCAGCAGCTTCACGTCGCACGGCTTCAGCCCGTTCCGCTCCAGCAGCTCCGTACCCAACTCGTACATCTTCTTCACCGCGTATTTGAAGACCTGCTGGCCTTCCTGATGCACATAGTGCTGCCGCTTGGCCACCGTCTCGGCGGAAGCCGGAAGCCTGCTTCCGCCCGCCGGCTGATATAGATACTGGCCGCCCGATCCGTCGATCTCACCAATAAAATCGATGAATCCCGCCCCGTCGTCCGACTGCCCCGCCGGCTCCAGCAGCATGGCGCCCGCGCCGTCGCCGAAAAGGATGCAGGTCCCCCGATCGGTGTAGTCGATGATCCGGCTCATCGTGTCGGCTCCCACCACCAGCACTTTCTTGTGCGTGCCCGCCGCCACCAGCGCCGCCCCCGTCGTCAGGCCGTACAGAAAACCGGAGCAGGCCGCCACCAGGTCGAACCCCCAGGCCTTGTGCGAGCCCAGCCGATCCTGGATCAGGCACGCCGTGGATGGGAACAGCATGTCGGGCGTTACCGTGCACACCAGGATGGCGTCCAGATCGGCGCCCGTGATTCCGCGCGCGGCCAGCGCCGTCCGCGCCGCCTCCGTCCCCAGATCGGAAGTCGCCACTTCCGGAGCGGCGATGTGCCGCTCGCAAATGCCCGTGCGCTCCACGATCCATTGGCTGTTGGTGTCCACCATCCGCTCGAGATCTTTATTGGTGAGCACCCCCGGCGGCGCATAGCAGCCCAGGGCGCTGATTTTCGCTTTAACCAAGTTTCCTCCAAGGCCCGTATGGCCTTGATCGTGCTAAATTGTTGAAACATGCTTGACCAGGACTCGCGCCTGGCCGTCTCCGGATTTCAAAGCGCCTTGCTCTTCGAACGGCCCGAAGAAATCTACGCCCGCGTCTTCCGGGAATTCAAACCCCGCACTCCGCTCCCGCGCATCACCGTGGAGTTCTGCCGCTTTGCCAACGCCGACAGCTTCATCCGGTTGGATTCCGGCTCCATCCACGTGCGTATTTCGGATTTGCTGGAGGGCGCCCCGGCTCCCATCCTGGAAGCCCTGGCTCATATTCTACTGGGTAAGCTGTTCCGCCGTCCGGCCGCCCGCATCTATTCCCATCGCTACCGGCTCTATCTCAACCGCCGTGATGTCCGGCGGCAGGCGCACCTCGTCCGCCAGATTCGCGGCCGCAAGTTCGTGTCCGGCCCACAAGGAAAACATTATAACTTGGAGGCGGTCTTCGAGGCACTCAACGCCGAGCATTTCCAGAGTATGCTCGCCCGCCCCCAATTAGGCTGGAGCCGCGGCGTTTCCCGCAGCATGCTCGGGCATTTTGATCCCTCCCACAACGCCATCATCATCAGCCGCATCTTCGATGGCGCGGCGGTCCCGCCCCTGGCGCTGGAGTACGTGATGTTCCACGAGATGCTGCACCTGCGCTACCCCGTCGAACATAACGGCGCCCGCCGCCGCGTGCATACCCGCGAATTCCGCCAGGCCGAAAAACAGTTTGTGAAGCTGAAGGAAGCCAAACAACTCCTGAAGAACTTGTAGCCCCTCAAGCCGCGGCTTTTCTCGAATCCCGCAGCAACCCCAGCCGCACCAGGCTCTCCGCGGTCGCCATGAGCGCATCCTCGTTCGATCGCGGCGCCCAGCCCAGCATGCGCCGGGCCTTCTCGTTGGTGGCGTTCTTGCATTTGCCCAGGTCGGGTACGATGTACGCGGCCGACTTGTCGAACACCGACACCAGCCGCACCATCCAGTCGGGCAGCAGTCTGGTAGGCACACGGCGAGCCGCCGCGCCCATCCGCGTCTTCAGTAGCTGCGCGATTTCCTGTATCGTCATGAAGTCCCCGGCAACCGCCAGGAACCGCTCACCCTTCGCCGCCGGATTAGTCATGGCGCGCAGGTGCAGGTCCGCTACATCCCGCACATCCACGATCCCGAACGTCAGGCGCGGGCAGCCGGGTATCGCCCCGTCCATCAGCCGCTGCACGATCTGGATGGAGGCCGAATAGTCCGGCCCCAGCACCGGTCCGAACACCCCCACCGGATTGACCGCCGACAGCTCCATGGCCCCGCCCTCGCTCGCCACGAAATCCCATGCCGCGCGTTCCGCCAGCGTCTTCGATTTCACGTACGCGCTCACGTCGGCGCCATTCAGGTCGGTCCAGTCTTCCTCGGTAAACATCCGGTCCGAAATGGCTGCACCGTAGCCGATCGCCGCAAAAGAAGAGGTCAGCACCACCCGCTTGACCCCCGCGTCGCGCGCCGCCCGCAGCACCCGCAACGCGCCCTCCCGCGCCGGACGAATCAGTTCGTTCTCGTCCTTGGGCATGGCCGCCGGGAAAGGCGACGCTACGTGCAGCACGAAATCGCAGCCGGCCGCCGCATCCGCCCACCCCTCGTCGGAACTGAGATCCGCTACCGCGAATGAAAGCCCGCCTCCCGGTCCGGCCACCGCCGCCTTCAGCATCGCACGCGCATCGGCCTCCCGCTTCCGCGATCGGATAGTCGTCCGCACCCCATAACCCGCCGCCAGCAGCTGCAGAATGCAGTGCGTGCCGATGAACCCAGAACCCCCCGTCACCAGCACCAGATCGCCGCTCATGTCCCCTCCTCAAGCTACTCTGGCACGCCCCGCGGACTGCCGCAACAACATCTGAGAAGTGTTCGCCTCCTAAAAGGGCGTGTGGCGTGTGGTGCGGTGACTGTTCGAGCGGCGCGCGTCTCCCCGCAAGCCACAACCTTCGCCGGCCGGGGCCTGGCCATTGGTGCTTTGCCTCACGCGCTTCTCTTTGGCAAAAGGCCGATCTCTGTTCTTATATCCTATTAGAGGCAAGGCAAGAGGGGCCAGAGTCTTGCGACTTGCCTGCCTTGCATCGCATCATAGTTGACCATAGCTGTCCCAGGAGGGACCTTCGTGACACGCGTCCATCTGCTTCTGCGCGGACGAAACATCGTCGTTCCAGGACTATTGTATGCTTGCATACTGTTCGGGCAGCAGAGCATCCAGTTTCAGGGTAGTGTCCCTGCTGGCTCTGCATCCTCAACGCCTCTCGCATTGACTCTCAACGACGCCATTCGTCGCGGCCTGGAAACGAATCTGGGGCTGCTGACCCGCGCCAATACGAGCGACCAGGCGCGCGCGCAACGAGTGCGGGCGCTCTCGGCGTTGTTACCCCAGGTGACGGGCGCCTTGAGCGAAACCGCCGAGCAGCTGAATCTGAAAACTCTCGGGATCAACATCAAGTTTCCGCCCATCCCGGGTTTCAAAGGCATCCCGACCATCGTGCCGCCGTTTGAATATACGGCGGCGCAGGCGAACATATCCGCCAAGGTGTTCGATTGGAACGCGCGAAAAAATCTCAGTTCCGCGCGAGCCAACCAGGAGGCGGCCCGGTTTTCCGTGCAGGATGCGCGGGATCTGGTGGTCGAAGGGGTGGTAACCGGATACCTGGAAATCATCGCCGGCGCTTCCCGCGTGGCATCCATTCAGGCGCAGGTGAACACCGCCGAAGCCGTCTACAACCGCGCGGTGGATCAAAAACAGGCGGGCACGTCGCCGGCGATCGATGTATTGCGGGCGCAGGTGGAACTCAAGACCCAGCAGCAGCGCTTGCTGGCGCAACAGAACCAGTTCGATAAAGACAAGCTTACGCTGGCGCGCGTGATCGGACTGCCGGCAGGCCAGGCGTTCGACGTCTCCGACAACGTGCCGTTTGCGCCGCTGGGCGGGCTGACTCAAGAAGAAGCTCTCCGGATGGCCCTCGCCCAGCGCCCCGATTACCAGAGTGCCCGCAAGACCATGCAGGGAGCGGAAGAAGCCCTGCGGGCCGCCCGCGCGCAATGGTACCCTACCGTGGGTATCGACGGATTCTACGGCGACTCGGGTCCCACGCTCGCCAGTTCGCACGGCGTCTTTAACCTGGCCGCCGCCCTCAATTTCAACATCTTCAACGGCGGACGCATCCGTAGCGATGTCGAACAGGCCCGCGCGGTGCTCAGGCAACGCACGGATGAACTCGCGGACCTGGGCGGCCAGATTGACTTTCAGGTGCGCACCGCTTTCCTGGATATCCGCACCGCGGCCGAACAGGTGACCGTGGCGCAGGCCAATTTGCAGCTGGCGAACGAAACGCTGGAACAGGCCCGGGACCGCTTCAGTGCCGGGGTGGCCGATACCATCGAAGTCGTGCAGGCGCAGGAGTCGGTGGCGGCCGCCAATGACAGCATCATTTCGGCGTTGTACGCGCATAACGTAGCGAAAGCCGCCCTGGCTCGTGCGCTGGGCCTGGCTGAGCAGGGAATCCGGAAATTCATCGAGGTGAAGTGATATGGCTGAGACAACATCCATGCCCGAAAAAGAAGCTCCTTCGCAGCCTGTCGTGCGGAAGCGTAAGCGGGGAAAAATTCGCATTATCGGGCCGATCCTGCTGGTGGTGTTGGTGGTGGCCGGCTATTTTCTGTGGCAATACTTCGGCTCCTATGAAACCACGGACGATGCGCAAATCGATGGGCATCTGAATGCTATCAGCGCGCGCATTAGTGGCCAGGTGAGCGAAGTGCTGGTTGAAGAGGAACAGATTGTCAAAGCGGGCGACGTGCTGGTAAAGATCGATCCGCGCGATTACCAGGTCGCGGTGGAGAAAGCCCAAGCCGATCTGGCGGACGCCGAGGCCACCCTGGCGAGTTCCAGGACAGACGTTCCCATAACTACAACCAACACCGGCAGCACGCTCACATCCGCGCGGTCCGTGCGTGCGGACGCCGTTGCCGGACTAACCGCGGCACAACGTCAGCTCAAAGCAGCCCAGGCGCGCCTGGAAACCAGCGAGGCGCAGGTAACCGAGGCGGAGGCGAATTTCAAGAAAGCGGCGGATGACACCGCGCGTTACAAGCTGCTGGTGGCCAAGGAAGAAATCTCGCGGCAAATTTACGACCAGTCGGATCAGACCACCGTAGCCGCGAAGGCCACCGTCTCGGCGCGCACCGCCGCTGTGAATGAGGCGCGGCAGAACGTAAGTGTGGCGGAGGCAGCTATCGATCAGGCACAGGCAAAGATCGCGCAGGCGGATGCCGCCATCCAGGCTGCATTAACCGCCCCGCAACAGGTGGCGGTGAGCCAGGCCAGGGCGCGCTCGTCCGCGGCCAAGGTTGCGCAGCAGAAGTCCGCGCTCGATCAGACTCGCCTGAACCTCAGCTACTGCACCATCACCGCGCCGGTCGCCGGTATCGTCGACAAGAAAACGGTGGAACTCGGCCACAATGTCTCGCCTGGCCAGCAACTCCTGGTTGTGGTTCCCCTGGACGATATTTGGGTAACCGTGAACTTCAAGGAAACACAGCTCAAAAGGATGAAGCCGGGGCAGAAAGTGCGGTTCAGCGTGGATGCTTACGGCCGCGAGTATACAGGCCACGTTACGGGTGTCGGGGGGGCCAGCGGTTCGCGTCTCAGCCTGCTGCCGCCCGAGAATGCCACCGGCAACTACGTCAAAGTGGTGCAGCGGATACCTGTGCGCGTTGATCTTGATCCCGGTGAAAATAAGGACCACCGCTTGCGCGTAGGCATGTCGGTCGATCCTAAGGTATACCTCAACGAGTAGCGGCGGGCAACACCATGGCCGATAATACCGAGTCAACCGCACCGCCCGCGCCGGTGGCCACGCCCTGGAGACCGAGCTACAATCCGTGGCTGATCGCCGTGGTAGTGGCCATGGCCGCATTCATGGAAGTGCTGGACACCAGCATTGCCAACGTCGCGCTCCCGCACATTGCCGGCGGTCTGGGCGCCAGCAACGATGAGAGCACCTGGGTACTGACTTCTTACCTGGTCTCCAACGCTGTGGTTCTCCCCATCAGCGGATGGCTGACCGGCATATTCGGGCGCAAACGCTTCTTCCTGATGTGCATCTTCCTTTTTACGCTCAGCTCCATGCTTTGCGGCGCGGCGCCCAGCCTGAGCGGGTTGATTCTGTTCCGCGTGATGCAAGGCGCCGGCGGCGGCGGGCTGCAGCCAGGCGCCCAGTCCATTCTGGCCGACAGCTTTCCGCCTGAGAAGCGCGGCATGGCCTTCGCGGTTTACGGGATCACCGTGGTCCTGGCGCCCACTATCGGCCCCACACTGGGCGGGTGGATTACAGACAACTATTCGTGGCGTTGGATCTTCTACATCAATCTCCCCGTGGGGCTCCTGGCGACGTTTTTGTCTTACCGGTTTGTTGAGGATCCTCCATACCTGAAGCGCGCGCTGGGAGCCGCGATACGCGTGGACTACATCGGCATAGCTCTTCTCGCGCTCGGCGTGGGCGCGCTGCAGGTCGTGCTGGATAAGGGTCAGGAAGACGATTGGTTCGGTTCCAGCTTCATCACCTCGCTGGCGGTGCTCGCCACCGTCTGTCTGATTTCGCTGGTTATCTGGGAGTGGCGGTACAAGCATCCCATTATCGACGTGCGCCTCTTCAAGATCTTTCCTTTCGCCAGCGCCAATCTGATGATGTTCACGCTCGGCGTCATTTTCTTCAGCAGCCTGGTGTTGATGCCGCTATTTCTGCAAACATTGATGGGTTACACGGCGACAAGCGCCGGCCTGGTCCTTTCCGCCGCCGGCGCCCTGCTGCTGATCGAGATGCCGGTGGTCGGCCAGATCTCCACTAAGTTTCCTGCAAAATATATTGTCGCTTTCGGTTGGCTGACCCTGGCCCTTTCCATGTTTTATTCCACCTCCCATCTCGACCTGTTGATTTCCTTCCGCTTCGCCGCTTGGGTGCGCACGTTGCAGTCCTTCGGCCTGGGCTTCCTTTTCGTGCCCATCAACCTGGTCTCTTATATGGGTGTCCCAGCCGACAAAAGCAATAGCGTGGCGGGCATCGTTAACTTTATGCGCAATATCGGCAGCAGCGTGGGAACCTCGATGGTCACCACGCTGCTGGCGCGCCGCGCCCAGTTCCATCAATCCGTATTGTCCGCTTTTACAACCAACGTGAACCCGGTATTTCAAAACCAGGTAGCGGGTCTGAGCCGGCAGCTCGTGCATTCCGGGATCGGCGCCGGCGACTCCCAGGCACACGCCTACGGGCTGCTTTACCAGTCCCTCCAGGTGCAGTCCCAGACGCTGGCCTACCTGGATACGTACATGGTCCTGGCAGTGGGCGCTAGCGTGATGTTCGTCCTCGCCTTTATCCTCCGCCGCAACGATCCCGGCGCCGGGGGAGAGATTGCGGTGGGCTGATAATGGGATTGGGAGGTGGTTCATGATCCGAGTGATAACGGTCGAACGCGAGTTCGGCAGCGGCGGCACGGACATCGCCCGCGAGTTGGCGGAGCGCTTGGGCTGGAAGTTATACGACCATCTGCTGACGGACGAGATCGCCCGCCTGATGGGCTGTGACTGCAAGGCCGTGGAAGAGCGCGAGGAAACCAATGACCCGCTCCGTTATCGCCTGTTCAAGGCATTTATGCGCGGCAGCTTCGAAGGCAGTCAGAACGCACACAGGATCAAGATGGTGGACGCCGACTGCATTCGGGAAGCCGCGGAGCGGGTGGTGAAAGCCGCGGCGAAGGACGGCAATGCGGTCGTCGTGGGCCGCGGCTCGGCGTATTATCTTCGCGACTGTCCGGACGCCTTTCACGTTTTCGTCTATGCGCCTTTCGAGGAAAAAGTGGTCCGTCTGCGCAAAAAAGGACACAGCCGGGAAGAAGCTGCCGAACTGGCCGAGACCGTGGACCGCGACCGCGCCGCCTATATCAAGCGGTATTTTGACGTGGAGTGGCCGGCGCGGTACCTCTTTGATCTGATGATCAATTCTAAGATGGGTCTTGAAACCGTTGCGCGGATAATCCTGGATGCCGTGTCCTTATCGGAAAAGGCTTCCCAGGAGGCTCCGGCGGGGGCGTCCCGCGCTTAGTTGAAGGCCGCGATCAGCGCCAGACCTGTTTCGCGCGAATCGAATAGAGCTTGGACTCGGTTCGAAGCAGCAGCCGGTCGCCGGCCATCGCCGGCGTGGCCAGCGCCATTTCGTCCAGAGAATTGACCCGCAACACTTCGAACTTCTCGCCGGCCTTGACGACGTACGTTGTGCCTTCTTCGTCCAGGCAGAAGATCCTGCCGTTGTAGGCCCAGGGAGACGACGTAAACGCCCCGCTTCCCCCATCGCGCGCCAGCCGCTGTCTGTAGCTCTGTGCGCCCGTTTTCGCATCGAACCGCGTCAGGATGCCCACTTCGTTCAGGACATACAAGCCTCCCTCGTAGACCACCGGAGTCGGAGAGTACGTTCCGCCCTTCGCGTCCGACCAAACTACGAATTCGTTCGAGCGCTCCGGCGCGTCCTGCTTCAGCGAAATATCGCCGGACGCGCCCGGCTTCACCGCGAACATCGGCCCCTTGGAGCCGCCGTCCACATACAACCATCCGTCATAGGCGAAGGGCGTCGGGATCGCGATCATGGACATTCCTGCCAGGTGCCAGAGTTCCTTCCCCTCCAGGTCGTAACTCACAGCCGCGCCCGGACCCATCGCCACGATCTCCGTGCGGAGCGCGTTCTTCCACACGAATGGCGTACTCCACCCCGATCTTATGTATGCGACCTTCAGATCCCGGCCCGTCCGCCACAGCCGCTTGCCCGATCGCTTGTCATACGAGGCGATGAATTGTTGCTTTTCGTTGTCGCTGAGGATGATGATCTGGTCCCCCGCCAGCGCGGGCGACGCGCCCGTCCCACAGTCCCCGTACATCGGATACACGTCCAGCTTCGCGCTCCATAGCACCTTACCCTTCAGGTCAAACGCCCACAATCCGAGGTTCCCGATGTATACGTAAACTACCTTGCCGTCGGTAATCGGTGTCTCCGAGGTGAAGCTGGCCTTGCGATGGCGTCCACCCGGAGGATGGCCGCTATAGAGCTCGTACTTCCAGTCAACCGCACCGGTCTGAAGGTCCACGCAATAGACCCAGTAGTGCAGCATGACTTCATTCGGCATCTCGATATCGCGCTCTATCAGTCTGGCTTCCGCTTCCTCGTCCTTGAGGCCTCTCGCCTTGAGCTCGTGGAGATAGTCTGTGCTGTATGTCGTCCCGGTCTGGGGTAATTTTGATTTACCCTCCGTCACTGCTGTCGTCACGAAAATCTTGCCGCTCGTAACAATCGGCGACGACCATCCGCGCCCCGGAATGTTCGCCGCCCATTCGACGTTCTCAGTCGTCGACCAGCGGTCGGGAAGCGACTTGCTCACCCCGACCGGATTCAGGTCCGGACCGCGGAACTGCGGCCAATCCGGCTCGCCCGCACGGAGCAGAATGCTCAACCAGAGAAACGCAGCCAACCCCTTCGCCGGCATCATACCAATCATCTTGCGATAAACGCCTGGACTGGACAAGATCCATTTCTTGCCGGTCTCTCAGGTCCATTCCCGGCTTCTCCATGGATCCTTTAGGACCATTGTGACGCAGCTCGACGGAACGCCTCTACTACGTGGGAACGTTCTCCAGGATTCTATTTCCGGCCTTAAGGTTGGGCTACCTCGTTCTGCCCAAGTCATCGGTTGAACTGCTGTAGACTGGACAAATGCTCCGTCAGATTGCGCCTCTCTTCTTCACCCTGGATATTCTCACTACGCTCGCCTATTACAAAGAAAAGCTGGGCTTCGAATGTCTGGGGACCTGGCAGGATCCGCCCGTCTATGCCATCGTGGCGCGCGACCGGCAGGTGATTCACTTCCGCTGCGCCGCGCCGCCCACTCCCAATCCGGACAAATACCGGGACGAACTGCTGGACGCGTACCTGTTCGTCGAAGATGCCGACGCACTTTATGGCGAATACGCGGCCCGATGCGTGGAATTCACTCGGGGTGTTGCCAACATGCCATGGCGCTCGCGCGAGTTCGTGGTGAAGGATTGCGACGGCCGTCTGCTGGCTTTCGGCGCGAACCTGTAGTCCCTTGACCCGGCACCATCTCCGCCGCGCCGCCCGGCCCCTGCCGGATCTTCGCATGGCTGGATCACCCACCTCTCCCAATCCCCAACTCCCGCCGGCGGCTAGTGTGGCCTTTGGTAGGATATGAAAGTTGACGGTGCGTTGCTATTGTGCTGGTCGGCAAATGGCCGTAATGCAGGCCGTGTCGCGGCTGCGCCGGCCCTGGGCAATCATTTCGACAATCGGTGGAAGGTACGACGAGGCGATCGGGGAACTCCAGTTCGCGCTGGCCCGCGCTGGCCGCACTGATCGGCCTGCCGGAGGCTTTCGCATGACCTGCCGTGAGTGCCCAACACCCGGGCTCGCAATTCGGAAATAAAAGGAGATGGATAATGACAGGTACAACAGATATGTTTTCGAACACGAGAGAAGACCAACCGTTCCGATTTCTTGGCGTGCCGACCGTGATGCGGTCCACTTCGCAAACGACCAATGCAGCGTTCGCCCTGATGGAGCATCTGGATACACCGGTTGGGTTTGGATCGCCCTATCATACGCACCATCGGGAAGACGAGTCCTTCTACATTTTGGAAGGGGAAGTAGCGTTCGTCTGCGGCGGGAAGTGGCTGAAGGCTGGCCCGGGCGCCTTCGTCTATGGACCGCGCGAAGTCCCTCATGGATTCAAAGTCATCGGCCATTCCCCGGCCAGCATGCTGATATTGTGTACCCCCGCCGGATTTGAGCGATTCGTCCTGGAACAGACGACTCCCATCACGGAGCCGCCTTCCCCACCCGACATGCCCAAGCTGATGGCGTTGGCTGCGAAGTATGGAATTGATATTCACGGTCCGCTGCCGGAGGCCCCCGACGGTTTCGAAAGTGAAGCAAATGCGGCCGGCGATCTGAAGAATCTGAACCATCTTTGGATCCAGGCGTTCAACGACCGCGACTGGCAGGCGGAGCGCGCCCTGCGCGGAGACGATTTTCGAGCCCACCTGTCGGGCTTCCCAGAGCCGCTGGACAATACCGCGTGGTCGGGTTTCATGACCGCTTTCACCGCGGGTTTCCCGGATTCGCGCATCGCGATTGAATCCTGTATCGCGGAGGGGGACACCGTTGTAACTCGCTGGACGCTCACGGGCACTCACCAGGGAGCTTTCCAAGGGATCCCGGCCACGGGGCGCCTGGTAAGGTTCACCGGCATTGAATGCAACCGGGTGGTAAACGGGCGGTTGGTCGAGCACTGGGCGATGTTCGACAACCTTGCTCTTCTACGGCAAATTGGCGCGATGCCCGCTTAGTGCGGGTTTTTCAGGCTTGGACGCGCCGGCGTCTCTTCCGGGCACGCTCCGCCGCCAACGCCAGTCACAATGTTGCGAAATAAACCCGCGCCCCCCCATTCTCCCAACCCCCTCAATCACTAACGCCCCCCTTCCCGGATCCCCGATCCGCCCCGCGCAACCCGCTTCCAAACCATCCCCGTGCTACCCTCAAATCGGATGATCTCAGCGAATCACATCGCCACGCTCCACACACAACCGTCTTCGCCAATCGTTTTGCGTCAATCCCGCCGCATCTTGAGAACTGAAAAAAACGAAACGAAGCCAATCGATCCCCTGTTTGAAACGACTTCCAGAATTCACGGACCCAATTCTTCAGTTTATGGTGGTGGCGTTGCTGGCGCTGGCGCCCGGAGTTTTTGCCGGCGTACTGCGACTTTGAGGCGCACCCATGTTTCAAGAACTCCGAAACGCATTAACCTGATCGGCAATGTAGGGGCGCGGGTCGGCGTCGCGCGAGACCGTGGTGAAGCCGGCCCCCCGCACCGCTTCCGCCACGAACTCCTTGGTGCGGAGGAACTCTCCCTGGCCGGCGTTGGCACGGAAATCGTGGCATGAAATGCACAGCCCGCCGGTGACCCTGAGGGTCTTCTCCATTCCGCGGACGGCCAGGCCTTCGGCGCCCTCGATATTCATCTTTAGGAAGTCGATATGGCTCACGTTCAACCGCTCCGCGAGTTCATCCAAAGTGAGACCGGGCACTCGCGCCGCGCCCCCCGCTTCGGGCGCTGCCACACGATTGGTTTGCCATCCCTCCGCGGACTCGATGGCCACCGGCCCAGCCCGATCCACGAGCGCGGCGTGCACCGGCGTGACGTTGGTGAGACGGTTCAATTCGCAGAACAGGCACAGGCAACCGAAGGTGACGGGATGCGCCTCAATGGCGATGACTCTGCCGGCAGGTCCCACCGCCTTCGAAAACGCGATGGTGTCCTCGCCCCTGCCGGCGCCCGCATCGATGATGACGTCGCCGGGCCGCGGGCGATACAGTTGAAACCAGTAGTCCTCCGCGTCCGCCATTCGCCGGTCGAGCTCGTTGTCCCAGGTGTGAAAGATCGGCGGGTGATAGTCCAGGACGGGGCCGTCCACGAAAACGATTTCTCGCTGCCGATGCACCCACATACCGCGGCGGAAGTAGACCCGCACACCCGGCGCGCCGGTCTGCGCCAGACGGCCCGTGACTGCGCCGAGCAGGGCGCGTCCGCCGGGCCTGTCGAGCGCGCGGATCACTCGGCGCCGGAGTGTCATGCTTTATACTCTCAGATCGCCGCCCGCATAGTAATCTTGGATTCATGCGGCCCTCGGTAACTTTGGTGGTCAATGCGGCGGCCCATTCGTCAGGCCTGGCGGAAGCTCTGGTGCGCGCAGGCATGGCCCGGGCTATTGTGCGCTTTATGCCGGAACTCGAGATACTCGAACCTGGGCCCGACGGCAGCCTGGTAGTGACGCGCCGCTTGCCGGTCTACCGCTTCGGCGGCCGCGTCCTGTGGGCCATCTGGCGGCGCCTCCCAACGGACTGGCGCAGGTTTGTGCCGTTCCTGGAGTATGGGCGCATCGCGGATTTCTGGATCGCCCGGCACCTTCCTCGAAGCGATGTTTTTCAGCCCGTCTTAGGGGCCTGCGTAACGTGCTGCCGCCGGGCCCGACGCCTGGGCGCCGCCGTCCTGCTGGATAACCCTTTCCTGCACGTCGCCGCCTTTCAGCGCGAAGCCCTGACAGACTGCGCCGATGCCGGCTTCCCACTGGTGGATCGGCATCGCTGCATAGGGGCCGCCGAGCTCCGCCAGTGGCAGTGGCAATACCAGAACTGCGACCGGATCCTGGTATCTTCCGTGGCGGCGGCGCGCACCTTCGAACCCTATCCGTACGCCGGCAAAGTGGCCCTGGTGCACTTCGGCGTGAATCACCGGTTATTCGTTCCCGCGCCGCGAACGAAACACTCCGGCGCCTTTCGAGTGTGCTACCTGGGCCGCGTGGAGGCGCCCAAGGGAGTACACCACCTGATCGCGGCATGGAAACAGCTATCGCTGCCGGATGCGGAGTTGGTGCTGGCAGGCCGTGTCATGCCCGAGATGGAGTGGCTGCGGAAGGAGGATCCAGCGGCGCGCATCACGCTGCGGGGCATCCTGTCACCGGAAGTAGTGGTCCAAACCCTCCAGGAATCCGAGCTGTTCGTGTTCCCTTCGGTAAATGAAGGGTTCTCGCGCGCGGTGCTGGAAGCCATGTCTTGCGGCTTGCCGGCGATCGCCTGCCGCGACACGGGCGCCGCAGACTGCATCACGCACGGCGTCGAAGGATTATTGGTGCCTGGCCGCGACGCGGGGGCACTGGCCGAAGCGATCCGCTGGTGCTACCAGCATCGAAACGAACTGCCGGCCATGGGCCAGGCCGCGCGGAAGAGAGTGGAGGAGAATTTTACGCTGTCGCATTACGAGAGTCGGATGATCGAGCTGTATCGGAGCGTCACAACCGAACGGAGTGGTCAACAGTAGTCTTGCATGCTGTAACATTGCTATGTCCAGACTCCCGAACTGCTTCCTGGTGGGCGCGCCCAAAGCAGGCAGCACCTCGCTCTATCACTACCTCGACCAGCATCCCCGGATTTACATGAGCCCCATCAAGGAGCCGAACTATTTCGCGGCGGAGATCCGGGAAGAGAACTTCGAGCCTGCCCTTCGTCCGCACGCGGCGCGCGATGCCCGCAGTCTGCGCAAGTACCTCGATGGTCCCATGCGCCAAAAGCGGTTTGGCGCGATCGTGTCGGACTGGGAGGATTATCTGCGCTTATTCGCCCCCGCCGGCGATCAACCAGTCCTGGGCGAGGCGAGCGTTTGTTACATGTGGTCATCCTCGGCCGCGGAGCGAATCCATGCCAGGATCCCGGACGCTAAGATCCTGGTGATGCTGCGCCATCCCGCCGACCGCGCGTTCTCCGACTACTTACAAGGCCTTGGTAACGGCGCCATTAGGTGTAGTTTTCGCGAGCAGATCGAGCGCAATCTGCGCCACACCTCCGGCCAGTTCGCGGTGCATTATCCTTTTCTGGAACTCGGCTTGTACGCCGCGCAACTCCAGCGGTTCCTGGAGCGCTTTGGACCAAACGTGTGGGTCGGCTTCTACGAGGATTATAAGACGCAGCCATTGGAAGTCTTCCGGAACATTTGCCGGTTCCTGGGTATAGACCATCAGTTCTCGCCCGACATGCGCCGCAGGTATCTGGAAGCCCAGGTCCCGCGCACCCCGGCCGTCGCCTGGTTCAAGCGCACCGGACTGTGGAAGGCCGCCGCGCGGATTACGCCTCGCCGCCTCCGCCCAATGATCCGCCGCCGGCTGGTGCGCGCGCCGGATTCGACCCGCATGGATGCAGCCGATCGCCGTTTCTTACTCCAGTATTACCGTGAAGATATTCACAATCTCGCCGGCCTTCTCGGTCGTAACCTCGACTCGTGGCTGCGGGAATAGAGAACCTTAAGTCCCGCGCCGCACGTAATACTTATGAATTTTCACCCGTCCCCGCACCACCTGAGAGCGCCCGGTATCTAACTCGAAGTGGCCAGAGCCGCAACGCACGCGCTTGCGCGGACTATGTGGCGGGATTGGGGAGCCGCCGGCTTGGCGGCCGCGGCGGGACTATGCGCGGTCCCGCTATCCATCGCCGTAAGTGAATCGTTCTTGGCAATCGCGCTGGTGGCGCGCCTCGCTGCCCTGGTGCGCCGGAATGCCCCGCTGCGCATGCCGCGCGCTTTTTGGTTCTGGCTGCCCTTGGCCGCCATTGAGGTCGTGGCATGGCGGTGCTCTCCACGGCCCGGCGCCGGAATGGGTGAGATGCGCCACCTGCTGTTGATCGCCGGCCTCTTCGTGGTGCTGCCCGTACTGAACGGCATGCCACAACGGCGGCGTGTGTGGCAAGGCCTGTTCATCACGTCCACCGCCGGATCGGCGGCGCTAATTCTGGGTTTCGCCCTACGGGCGTATCGTTACCGCCATGCGCTATCCCTCGGAGGCGACCCCGGATTTTATCTGCGCAACGGAGGCTTCGGGCACCACTGGATGATCTATGCCACGGTGGAAATCCTGGTGTTCGGAGCTATATTGGAATTCAGGGCGAATTACCCGGAAAACCGGCGCTGGACAACCCTGGCGCTGGCGATCAATGGCCTCGCAATCGTCCTTAGCCTGACCCGCTCCCTGTGGCTCACCAGCCTGCTGGTGCTCGGTTTACACCTTTTGTGGCGGCGCTCGAAGTGGACCTGGGCGCTTCCAGTACTGCCGGCCGTGGCCTTCTGGGTGGTGCCCGGTCCCGTGCGCTACCGTATGCTGGAATCGTTTCAAGCTGACTATTACTCGAACACGGAGCGCGTGCAGATGTTACAGGTGGGATGGAAGATCATCCGGCAGCGGCCTCTGTTGGGTGTAGGTCCGGGCAGAATCGAAGAGTTATATACGAGCTACTTGTCTCCCGGCGATCCGGTGCCGGCCTTCCACGGACACCTGCATAACAACGCTGTCCAGTTAGCTGCTGAGTGCGGCGTGCCGGCCCTGGGCGCCGCAGTGATTTGTCTGGCCGTCCTGTTGATTGACCTTA
>Ga0070731_10000570_pt1 | contig 47984 bp, 49 predicted proteins | sample Coa_R1_2_FD_66448 | JGI IMG/M metagenome (GOLD analysis project Ga0070731, IMG submission 66448) | Surface soil microbial communities from Centralia Pennsylvania, which are recovering from an underground coalmine fire - Coalmine... | ecosystem: Environmental > Terrestrial > Soil > Unclassified ...
GAACTCGCCGCACGCGGCGGCGATGTTGGGCTCCTTCCCGCTGACGATCATCGCCAAGAGCACGATGAAAATCGCGATCGCGGCGGCGTCGTTGAGCAGCGCCTCGCCCTCGACCAGGCGAGTGAGCCGCAGCGGCGCGCCGACGTCGCGGAAGACCGCGATGACCGCTGCCGGGTCGGTCGTCGCGACGATCGCGCCGAGCAGCAGGCAGACCGCCAGCGGCAGCCGGCTGAAGGGCCACAGCGCCAGCCCGACCGCCGCCATCGTCAACACCGTGGCGACGACCGCCAGGAGCAGGATGGCGGGGGCGTCCGCGACGGTGCGGCCGACATCGGTGAGGATGCCGGCTTCGAAGACGAGGAGCGGCAGAAAGACGTAGATGAAGGTGTCTGAATGGATCGGCAGCCCGGCGAAGAGGTCGGCCGCGGCATTGAGTGGGCCGAAGCCGAGCCATGCGGCAAGCGCCGGAAAGGCACCGATCGCGACGCCGACCGCCGCCAGCAGCACCGATGACGGCAGCCGCAGGCGCGCCGCCAGCCGGTGGCACAGCCCGACGACCACCAGCAAGCCCGCGATGACCGTCAGCACAAGAGGGGTGTCGAGCATAGGACGCCGGTGCCTGGGCCGCGGTCGGCGCCAGTCTAGCGGGCCGTGGTTGCGAGCGACAGGAGAAGCGTCGCGGCAAGGTCGGCGGCGGATCGAGGATGCGGTTGACGCGATGATTATTTTCGCATCCTTTGCCGCTGAAGGGAGCGAGAGATCGCGGCGATGATCGTCGACGGAAGGCTGTGTTCCTGCGGCAGCGGGCTGCGGCTGGCGCGCTGTTGCCAGATGGATTTCTCGATGCTGCCGCCGGCCGAGGCCGGTCGGCCGCTGCTGCCGCTCGCCCAGCGCGCCGCCGAGCTGCACACCCAGGGCGCCGTCGAGGAGGCGGAACAGGCCTGCCTCGCGGTGCTGGAGCTAGCGCCGGCCCAGCCCGAGGCGCTGGCGCTGCTCTACCGCATCCGCAAGGCGGGCGGGCAGGAGAACGCGGCGCACATCCTGCTGCGCCGCATCGTCCAGCTGCATCCCAACACGCTGTGGGCGACGCACGAATTGACGCTCGCGCTGTTCGGCCGCGGCGCCATCGCCGAAGCCGAGGGCCATGCCCGCAACGCGGTGCGGATCGCGCCGGAAAACCCGCAATCGCACAATTTGATGGGCATGATCATGACCGAGGCCAACCGGCCTCAGATCGGCGAATACCACTACCGCAAGGTGCTCGATCTCGCCCGGACGCGCGATCCGATCGTCCTCGCCAACCTCGCCTGGAACCTGAAAAACCAGGGGCGCATGGCCGAATCGCGCGCGCTTTACGAGGAGGCGAGCACCCTTGCGCCGGAGGTCATGCTGACCTGGCTCGGCTGGGCGCGGATGGAGGAGGCCGACCGCAATTTCGCGCGCGCCGAGGAACTGCTCGACCGCGCCGACCAGCTGGCGCCCAACAACCCCAGCATCATGCTGTCGCGCGCGGTCTTGAGCGGCCGCACCCAATCCTATTCGCAGGCGCTGGCGACGCTCGACGCGCTGGCGCCGCAGGACGGCGCCGGACTCGGCGCCAACGAGCTCCTGGAGAAAGGCCGCCTGCTCGACCGCATCGGCCGCTACGACGAGGCGTTCGCCGCCTTCGCCGAGGGGAAGCGCCTGTGCCGCGAGGTGACGGGCCTCGCCTATCTCGACGACCACGCCCGCCAGCTGTCAACGCGCCTCAAGGGCTTTTTCACCGAGAGCCGGCTGGCGACGCTGCCGCGCGCCGGGGTGCGCGACGACCGGGCGCAGCCGATCTTCATCCTGGGCTTTCCGCGCTCCGGCACGACCCTGGTCGAGCAGACCCTGTCGGCGCATCCGCGCATTTCGGCGGGCGACGAATTGCCGTTCGTCAACGAGATCACCGACGCGATGGTACGGGTGCTCAACAGCCCGCTCAGCTATCCCGAGGCGCTCGCCGAATTGTGGATGGGCGACCGCCGGCGCGGCCTCGATGAATTGCGCGATTATTACCTCGAACGGGTGCGCCAGCTCGACATCATCGAGCCGGGGGCTGCCTGGTTCACCGACAAGATGCCGTTGAACGAGACCCATCTCGGCCTCATCGCGCTGATGTTCCCGCGCTCGCCCTTGATCCACGTCGTGCGCCACCCGCTCGACATCGTGCTGTCGACGTTTTCCAACCACCTGACGCACGGCTTCTATTGCGCCTACGCGCTGGAGACCGCGGCCCGCCACTACGCGCTGACGATGGAGCTGGTCGAGCATTACCGCAGCGAGATGACGCTGCGCTACCTGCCGGTGCGCTACGAGGACATCGTCGACGACCAGGAGGGAGCGATCCGCCGCATGCTCGACTTCATCGGCGAAGAGTTCGACGAGCGCTGCCTCGCCTTTCACGAAAACCGCCGCTATGCCCGCACCGCCAGCTACGCGCAGGTGACCGAACGGCTGTACGACCGCTCGCGCTACCGCTATCGCCACTACCGCCAGCACCTCGATCCGGCGATCGCGATCCTGCAGCCGGTGATCGCCCGGCTTGGCTACCCCATTGACTGAGCCGCAAAGCTCGCAAATGCCGGAGCTCGAGGTCGGCGCGCTGACGCCGGCGGCCGGGCCGGGGCCCGAGGTCGCGCCAGGTGCGCCGGGGGCGGCGCCTCCCCTCACCGCGGCGCAGCGCATCGCGCAGCTGATGCAGCTGGCCGGCGAGCACGAGCAGGCCGGTCGGCTCGATGCGGCCGAAGGCGCGCTGCGCCTCGTCCTCGGCGAGGCGGCGGACCATCACCCTGCGCTGCACCTTTTGGGCATCGTCACCTTTCGCAAAAACGACGTCGGCGAAGCGCTGCGGCTGATGGAGCGCTCGATCGCGCTGGCGCCGCGCGAGGCGCTCTATCGCCGCAACATCTGCGAGATCTACCGTGTCGCCGGGCGGTTCGACGAAGCGCTCACGGCCGGCCGCCGCGCCGCCGCGCTCGCGCCGCGCGACGTCCACTGCTTCCACAATCTGGGCGTCCTCTATTACCACCGCCTCGAACTGGAAGAAGCGATCGCCGCCGGCGAACAGGCGATCGCCCTCGATGCCGGCTTCCCGGGCGCCCATTTCGGCATCGCCGAAGCCTCGCTGCTGCGCGGCGATTTCGCCCGCGGCTGGGAGGAATACGAGTGGCGCACCAAGCTCGCCAACTCGCCGCCCCTATTGCCGCCGACCGAGCGGGCGCAGTGGGACGGGGCGCCGCTGCCCGAGGAACAGAACCTCCTGCTGATCGCCGACCAGGGCTATGGCGACGTCATCCAGTTCGCGCGCTACATTCCGTGGGCGGCGGCGCGATGCCGGCGGGTGTCGCTGGCGTGCAGCCGCGAACTGCACCCGTTCGTCGGCCAGCTGCCGGGGGTCGGGACGCTGTTCGACCACTGGGAAGAGGCGCCCGAATTCGCCGCCTATTGCGCCTTGTCCTCGCTGCCGCGCCTCGCCGGCACGCGGATCGAGACGATCCCCGCCGCAATCCCCTATGTGCGGGCCGACCCGCAGCGCGTCGCGGCCTGGGCCGAGCGGCTCGCCGCGCTCCTGCCGCGTGGCGCGCGCCGCATCGGCCTCGTTTGGGCCGGCCGGCCGACCCACCACAACGACCGCAACCGCTCGACGACGCTCGACAGCCTGCTGCCGCTGGCCGCCCTCCCCGGCGTCGCGCTGGTGTCGCTGCAGAAGGGGCCGGGCCAGGCGCAGATCGGCGGCTACTGGGGGCGCGCGCCGCTCATTAACCTCGGCCCGGAGCTGTGCGATTTCGGCGACACGATGGCGGTGCTGGAGTGTCTCGAACGGGTCGTCACGGTCGATACCTCGGTTGCCCATCTCGCCGGTGCGATGGGCAAGGAAGCATGGGTCATGCTGCCCTACGCGCCCGATTGGCGCTGGCTGCTCGGCCGCGCCGACAGCCCGTGGTATCCCTCGCTGCGCCTCTACCGCCAGGGGACCGAGCGCAAATGGGACCCGGTCATCGCGCAGATCGCGCGCGATCTGGCCGCGAGCTGACCGGCCGGCCGGCGAGCACCTCCCGCACGGCGGCGGCGACGCGCACGATGTGATCGTCGGTCATTGCCGGCCACAGCGGCAGCGACAAGACTTCGCCGGCGAGGGCCTCGGTGACCGGCAGCGGCATTCGCGGCGACGCCGCGGCGAAGGCGCGCTGCAGGTGGGGCGGGCGCGGATAGTGCACCATCGTGCCGATGCCGCGCTGCGCCAGCCCGGCGGCGAGGGCGTCGCGCGCGAAGCTGCGCACCACGAAGAGGTGATAGACCGGCTCGGCCTCGGGTTCGCTTTCGGGCAGCCGCAAATCGCCGAGCCCCGCGAGGCGCTCGCGGTAGAACGCGGCGAGCACCCGTCGCCGCGCGTTTTCCGCATCGAGCCGGGGCAGCCGCAGCCGCAGGAACGCCGCCTGCAACTCGTCGAGCCGCGAGTTGGTGCCGGCGATGTCGTGGATGTACTTCGCCGACGCGCCGTAATTGCGGTATTGCCGGGCCCGCTCGGCGAGCGCGTCGTCGTCGGTGACGATCGCCCCGCCATCGCCGAGCGCGCCGAGGTTTTTCGTCGGATAAAAGCTGAAAGCCGCGGCATTCCCGAGGACGCCGGCGCGGCGCCCGCGATAGCGCGCGCCATGCGCCTGGGCGGCGTCTTCGAGCACGAACAGCCCGTGCCGCGCGGCCAGCCGGTTGATCGCGTCCATCGGCGCCGGGTTGCCGTAGAGATGCACCGGCATCACCGCAGCGGTGCGCGGCGTGATCGCGGCGGCGAGGCTGTCGGGGTCGAGGTTGCAGGTGTCGGGCCGGACATCGGCCGCGATCGGCACCGCGCCGACCTGCGCGACCGCAAGCCAGCTGGCGATGAAGGTGTGGCCCGGCACGATGACCTCGTCGCCCGGGCCGATGCCGCGGGCCCTCAAGGCGATTGCCAGCGCGTCGAGGCCGCTGCCGACCCCGACGCAGTGCCGCGCTCCGCAATAGGCCGCGAATTCGGCTTCGAAGGCCGCGACCTCGCGGTCGAGGATCAGGCGGCCGGCCGCGAGGACCCGCTCGAAGGCGCCCGCTAGCTCCTGGCGCGTCGCCCGCAGCATGTCGGCCATCGGAAAGAACTCGATCGTCACGCCGCGCCCCGGCACAGGCGCAGAAACACTTCGTAGTCGCGGATGTAGTCCTTTTCGTCATAGGGGATCGAGGCGAGCACCAGACACAGCGCGCCGCCGGAAAAGCTGTCGATCGTGCGCCACACCATCGGGCGCAGCAGCAGCCCCTGATAGGGCCGCTCCAGCCGCAGCGTCCTCTGCTCGAAGCCGTTGTCGAGGTTGATCTTGAAGCTGCCCGAGGCGGCGATGATCAGCTGGACCAATTGGTGGTGCGCGTGGCCGGCGCGCGTCGCCGAGGCCGGCACGTCGTAGAGGTAATACACCCGGGCGATCTCGAACGGGACGTGGCGGCCGCCCTCGAGGAAGGTCAGCGAGCCGCGGCCCTCGGGGATGCGCGGCAGCTCCAAGAGCTCGTAGAAGCCGTGGAGCGGTCGGTGGTGCGGGGCGCCAGACATCGCGGCACGATGTTGCAACGCGCCCGCACGGTCAATCCCGGGCGCGCCGCGGGCCGCTGCCGAGCCCCCCGCGGCGCGCTACTTGACGCCGCGCGATTGCCCAACCCCGCGCGGCGCATTATGTTCGCTGCGCGCAAGCCGCGCCGCCGACTTGCCGCCCTGCCGTGGCGCTGCCGCCTCGCAGGCCCGCCACCCCAGCCAAGAGCCCGTAGCTCAGCCGGTAGAGCAACTGACTTTTAATTGGTTTTTTGGGTGCACCAGGGCGCATCATGGCGCCTCACGAAACTGCCCCAACCTATTAAATCCTCTTGATAAACTACCTCACGGTGTCGCATATCGTCGCACCGCTACGCACCCCATTGCCGTAGCTATCCCGTAGCTAGTCGGAGCAACTGATCTATGAAGCTGACGGATCTCGCGGTGAAAAATCTGGCCGTCGAGACAGGCCAGCGGACGTTCTTTGACGATACGCTGAAGGGCTTCGGCGTTCGCGTCAGCCCCAGAAGCAAGACCTTCGTCCTGGTCATCCATCGCGGCAACCGCAACAAGTGGGAGACGCTTGGCAAATACCCGGTCGTTTCGCTCGGGAAAGCTCGCGACGAGGCTCGCAACCGACTGAGCGCCGTGCAGCTCGGTATCCGACCCGAGCCGCCGGCAATGACGTTCGAGGAGGCGTACGCGCTTTTCCTCGCATCCTATAAGGCGAAGAATCGAGAGAAGACCGTTTACGAGATGGAGCGCTTGGTGCGGCGCCATCTCCTGCCCAAACTCAGACGCCAGCCCCTGTCCGAGATCTCGACCCACGACCTCGCATCGATCGTAGACAAACTGCTGGCGACCCCCGGCGAGTGCAAAGCCCTGTTCACGGCAGCTCGCACGATTTTCCGCTGGATAGCAAAGCGGCGCCTTATTCCAAATTCGCCGCTGAGCGGGCTCGACATGCCAACGCGAATTGCATCGCGCGATCGCGTTCTCTCCGACCGCGAGCTTGGCCTTGTTCTGTCTCAGGCAATCGCCGACAGATCGACCTTCGGCCGGATCGTCGAGCTTCTGATACGAACCGGCCAGCGCGTAAAGCAGATCTCCAACCTTCGAGCCGAATGGATCGACAATGACGCCCGCATCATTACGTGGCCCAAGGAGGTGATGAAGGCAAACCGCGAACATACGATACCCTACCCCGACCACGTGGCAGCGATCTTCGAAAACGCGCCCAAGCACGACTACGTATTCCGCGCCCGAGGACTAGAAACTCCATTCAACGGCTTCTCGAAATCCAAGAGTACCTTTGACCAACGGCTCGACAGCGTGGAGCCGTACACTCTCCACGACATCAGACGCTCAGTCGCTTCAGGATGGCAGCGAATAGGAGTACCCATCGAGGTAACCGAGGCTTTGCTCGCGCATCATTCCGGTACGTTCCGGGGCATCGTCTCCGTTTACCAGCGGCACAATTATCTGCCGGAGCTTCGCGCCGCTGTACAAAAGTGGGAGGAATACCTACAAGCCCTCCGGTCAAAGACGGAGGAAGCAGGTGGCTAACACATTTCAGGACTTTATTGCTCATGAACGCGAGCGTCTGCACGGCGAGCGCGAGGCGATCTTCAACCAGCAACAGCAGCTTCAGGAAAAGCTCGACGCAATCAACAATGAGATGCGCGCGATCGACGCCTATGAAGCTGCGAAATCAGGCAAGGCCGCCCCGCCGCGACAGGCCGCGACCAGGCGCGGCCAGCCGCGTGCCCGTCGCGGCAGCAGGCGCGAGCAGCTCCTTGGGCTGATCAGCGCGAATCCCGGCGGTCTTGCTCGCAAGGACATCCTGGAGCGGATGGGCCTCAAGGGCGACAAAGCCGGCGAGATGTCGGTGTCGAACGCGCTGACCGCGCTCACGAAGGCCAACCAAGTCGCGCGAAGAGAGGGAAAGTATGTTGCCGCGTAGCGCGCATTTGCCGTAGCATTTTCCCGCCGGCGATGAGCTGGCTCCGGAGCTGGCTTTCTCATTCGAGGAGGTCAGCGATGGACGGGTTCTATACCATCAACGAAGTCTGCAAGCTGTTGCATGTCGTTCGCGAAACTCTGCGCCGATGGGAGAAGGAAGGCTGGTTTCCGAAGCGTGTACGTTTTTCGCGGCACACTCGGGGCCGGGTCGGCTACCTGAAGCGCGAGATCCACGGGTGGATCGACAGCAGGCCGCGTTCGTGAGGTGAGACCCACCGCGCCCCCGCATGGGGGAGCGTGAGGGGGCCGGGCGTGCACAGCCCGGCCCTCTTTTTTGGCTTGACTCACCCTGGAGTTGATAGATCGAATCTCCCTCAAAATCTCAGGGAGAGAAGCGATGCTCGTGACGATCAGGCATCGGCAGGCCGGACCTGCCAGATTTTTTGTGGACTGCGAAGTTAAGTTCTCCGAGGAAGAGAAAGCAATTATTCAGCAGCGCGGTCTTGGAAAACATACGATGCGAGTTCCGCCGGGGGTACCATCTGGAACTGGCATAGATCCCGACTCTTGGACTTCAACATTCGGCGTCTACGCTCTGGGTTTTTGTTGGCTTTTTGGGGGATTTTTGCTGCTCATCGGCATTGTGGCTCATGAAGCTCTTGTCTGGGCTATATTTTGGCTTGCACTCGGAACCGGTATCTGCTTGTGGTTTCGGTTTGCGCATCAGCGTTATTCGGCATCAATACAAGACCAAATCATTCCGCTTCAACGTCTTCTTGGAAATCCGGTATTCACTGTTGCTGCGATGGACGTCAATGAGGCACGGGGTTACGAAGGAAGAGTGCGTCACGCTCTTGCAGAGGCGAAACAGTTTCTCGTTGGAAATGCCGTCGTCGGCAATGCGAACCTGAAAGAAGTGGAGACCTTCGAACTATGAAGGTCGGCAAGCTTGAGCAATGGTTCTTTGGCGCCATTGCGATCCTCATTATGGGCTTTGCTGCGATTGCTGCGAGCGTTGTGCTGGCGATACCTGTTGCCATCGTCGCTGGAATTATTTATTGGATTCGGTGGAAAGCCCAGCAGCCCCCCATACCGCCGCCGATGCCACAAGTGATCCAGGCTGCAGAAGAAAGGACGATCGCGGCCAACTTCCCCGACACGTTGGAGTTCAGAAAATCTTACATTCGCCGCATCATGGAGGCATGGGATCACCAGCTTCCTCCATGGCCGCTCTTTGAGCGAATGATGGAGTTTGCAGAAGGCATTTACGAACTGGAGGGGCTCAATAATCCTCTGCCGCCGCTCCATTCGTCCGATCCGATCGAGCACGGTCGCTATCGCGATGAGCTCGGCCAGCACATGAAAAAGATCAGTGATGCTCCGTATACCCTAGGGATCTTTTCGGACGCTCTGACCCGATCCCTGAAATCAATGCGCGACGCGCTGCCGAAGACGGTGCTCAAGAGCCGAGAGGAACTTCAAGAAAGCATTGATGCTCCGCCAGCGGCATTCACGGTGCCGTTGGTCGATTATTTAGAAGATGTTCCCAATCTTACGTACGATGTTGCAATCGCATTCTATACCGACGAGATCAAAGACCTCGGACTATTTCAAACTCTAAAGAGACAATTAGACGAGAACGATTACACGGCGTCTGGCCGCAACGGCTCGTACGTGCGGCCGTGGGACTACAAGGGGTCGCGTCGGGAGATAATAAACGCATACTTGCGCGACACACATCTGATCGACCTCTTTGACGTTGATGTTCCCTTCACCTTGCCGGAGGAGACCCGTTTCTCCGGTCATTGGATTTTGAGCCCACCGGGGAGAGGTAAAACGACGCTGCTGCATGCCATGGTTATGGAGGATCTGAGGAAGCCCGGCGCTTCCCTCATTTTGATGGATAGCAAGGGCGATCTCATCGATCCAATCCGACGGCTCAAAGAGTTTCAGGACCGGCTTATCGTCATCGATCCCGATCCAAAGAATCCGGTCGCGATAAATCCGCTCGACATAGCGCATGCTGACTTGGCGCAAACAGTTGATCTGCTAGAGTATCTTTTCGCATCGCTCCTCGAATTCAAGATGACGGCGATGCAGACCACGCTGTTTCGAAGCGTGTTGCGCTCGCTTGTTTCGGTCTTCCCCAATCCGACGCTGGAGACGTTTCGCGATCTCCTCACCAACGGCTACGAGAAGTACAAAGAATATATCGACAAACTCCCGCCTGATCTTAAGGATTTTTTCTACAGGGATTTCAATGAGAAGGGATATAGCGATCGGCGCCGCGAAGTCTTACAGCGGCTTCGACTCCTTCTCGACAACGACACCATGCGTGCAATGCTCACCGCCACCGCGACCCGCTTTCGCATCAGCGAGGCGATGGATACGGGAAAGATCGTCATCATCAACAATTCGAAAGCGCGTCTCGGCGATCAAGGAGCGGAATTCTTCGGCCGATTTTTCATTGCGCAGGTGCTCGCCGCGGCGCAACAGCGATCGAGCCGCCGCCGCGACAAGAAGCCGCCCGTCTACTTTTACATCGACGAGTGTCAGAACGTCATCGCTCGCGACGAAAAGATTCCCACCATCCTCGACGAGTGCCGCAGCCAGAACATCGCACTGATTATGGCGCACCAGCGCACGAGGCAGATCACGTCGGAGAACGTGCTCGATGCGCTATCGAATTGCGCAATTCGCTTTGCCAACAGCGATGAGGAAGCGCGCTACCTGGCACCACGCCTCCGGACCTCACCAGAGTTTTTGCAGCGCCTTCCGGTAGGAAGATTTGCCGCATACGTCCGGGACATGATCGGCGAGGCGATCGCGCTCACCGTCAACAGGGTCAGCTTCGACGACCACGCGCTGATCACCGCGGCCGAGGGTCGGCAGCTTCAGGAGCGTATGCGAACGGAGTATGGCCTTCCCCGTCAACTCGCGCCAGCGTCAGACATTCCCTCGGGATATTCGGAGGAACCGGTTGAGCCCGCCTCGGCGGACACGGCGGCGGCCGTCGGCAATGGGGAGATAAAGGCGGCGCGGCCGGACGAGCCGGCATCGGAACAACCGTCCGCAGCGTCTTCAAACAGAAGTCAGACCGAGGGTGCGGCACACTGGAGTTAGCACGACCTCTGCAGGCCAGCTGCCTCGGTGATTGAAACACTTTGTGATCGTGCCTCATCGCGGCTCGGCGCGACCAGCCGCGACACCCTACGTCCAATAGCGACCTTTGACAGCGACGCGTAGGCACACTTATTAGCTGCCCGCCAACAACGGAGGGCAGTCATGTTTCTCAAGGGATTTATCTGCGGATGGCTTGGCATGGCGGCACTCGTCATGGCCACCATCTGGACCATAACGCCGCACGAATATGGGTACCTCGGCGCCGAGCCAGACAAGCCCAGCTACGACATGGGCTATGACTATCGCGCTTGTTAGGTGCGGCGGTGTTCCCCATGGCCACCGACAACACCCGGAGGCGCACCTCGCGCTGGTGCGATGCTCCGATCACCGACAAGAACGGAAGGTCGAAAATCGCGGTCGTCACCGACCGCGATTTCGATCGCATTCTCCTGCCGCTTGCGCGCTACAGGTACCTCCCCGTCGACTATCTGCACGCGCTGAGCGGCGGCAGTCTCGAGTATCTTGTGAATCGTCTCGGGCTGCTTGCAAGGAAACCAAACTCGTACGTCGCCCGGCCGCAGCAACAGCGTGCGAATGCCAGCGCGAATTGCAGGCGGCAGATTTACGAACTCGCTGACAGAGGCATCCGGCTCATGCATGAGCGAGGGCTCAACTGTCAGCGGACGCGCACACCGTCAAACTTTGCGCATGAGCTGATGACGTGCCAGCTCATGGCCTCATTCGAGCTCGGGGGCCGCGAGACGACAAACCGCCTCATCACCTGGACCGACATCCTTCAAAGCCGGAGCTTGCCCGACGCGACCCGGACCCTACAGAAGCCGCTCCAAATACCGGTAAGCGTTACGATCGACGGCACGTCGATCTCCACCCACGTCATCGCTGACGGCACGCCCTTCGGTATCGCGAGAGTTTCCTTCGACGAACCCGCCTATTTCTTCTGTCCCGGTGTTGAGGCCGATTGTGGGACGGAGCCGATCGACGCTTCCGATTTTCAACGATCGTCGCTGTATAAGAAATTCCTATTCTATCTGGCGATCGACGCGCAGGGCATCTACCAGTCGCACTTCGGATTTCCGAACCTCTACGTGCCAATCATCACCACGAATGCAGCGCGCATGTCCTCGATGATGCGGTTGCTGGAGAGGATCACCGGCGGCGCCGGATCGAAGAATATCCTGTTCAAAACGTTCCCGGCGTTCACGTCGCCTGGAAAGCCACCCCCGCCCTCCGGCCACATGCTGACCGAAGATTGGCAGCGCGTCGGGCATCCCCCGTTCAACTTCCTTACCTCTTGAGGACGCGACCCATGCGAATAAGCCCCCCAGGCGTCGACATCGTTGCCGTCCGCGAGCACTCGATTATCTCCCGCCGTACCCGCGTCCACGTCATCATCTGCCACGACCTCGACGCCAAGGCCCACTCTCTCTACGAAATGTTCCGATTCGCCGACCGGGTATCGCCGGAGGTTTTAGAGGCGCTCACGCGGGAGCTCGCGGACGACATTCTTCGCGACGCCGACATGCTGATCAGCGAGTTGCAGCGGATCAAAGATTTCGCGGAACGCCAGTTGGCGAAGCTGCCGGCGCCGCTACGCGCGGATCGGACGAAGACGTCAGACGACGGCGTCTAGACGGTGGCTCGACGCAGGCCGAGCCCCAGGGCGATCCGGCCCACGCCGGCAAAGATGAGGTCGACGCCGAGGAAGATCCCGAGGATGTAAAGGCTGGAAACGGGCCAGTGCGCCACGATCACCAAGCCAAGGAGCAAAGTGATCACCCCGGAGAGGATCATCCATGCCATTCCCGTCTTCATGCTCATGGCAACCGCGACCCGCATGACTCCGGACGCGATTAAGGCAATGCCGAGCGTGAGCGTCAGGAGCGCCGCCGCCAGCAGCGGGTTTGTCAGCGTGACCAAGCCGGCCACGATGTATAGGGCGCCAAGGAGGACCCAAAGGACGAACCGGCCGAAGGTTTTCATATGGAAGGCATTGATTAGTCTAGCTCCGCGACGCCCGCGACCAGCATCATAATGCCGACCACGAACTCGCTGACGACCGTAGCCATCACGATGCTACCGAGCGCTATAAAGCCCGCGATCAGGTAGACGACGCCCAAGGCAACTATCCAGCCCGATTTGGCGCGCAACGGTTCCAGCAGGTTTGGTGTCTCAAACGACCTTCGGGCTTCTGTCGTGCTCATGGCCGCACTCCGACATTGATCGGCAATACCCTTCCATGCGGCGCTTCGGCACGCCTTGATCTAAATCAACGGCGACAAATCGGTGGGGATAACCGGCGAGAGGTGCGACGAGACGGTGATACCCTTACCCGTATGCCCGACCAGCCGCGACCTGTCGCGACAAGCCCCGACACCGATTATTCCCTGTCGATCGATGACGCCCTCGCGGCCTATGAGCGCGCGGGTCTTCCCCGAACGCCTCGAACGATCCAGCGCTACTGCGCCAAAGCCCATCTCGATTGTCGCCGCATCGAAACCTCCTATGGCGAGAAATACCTGATCACGCCGGCGTCAGTCGCGAAGCACATTGCCTACATCGAGGAGGTGCGACAGGTCACGACCGGCCGCGACGAGCCGCGGCTTGTCGCGACAAGCCGCGACAACAGAGAGCCTTCGAATGAACAGCCCCGACCTGTCGCGACCAGCCCCGACCTGTCGCGACCTGTCGCGGCAGAGGGCGACCCGGCGTCGCGGTATGTCGCGCGCCTGGAGGGGGAGAACGAATTCCTCCGTGCACAGATCACCGTCAAAGATGGACAGATCAAGGACCTGACCGAGCGATCGCGCGAGACCAACCACCTGATCGCCGGCTTACAGAAGATGCTGACGCCGCTCTTGGGGCGACCGGCGCCGTCACGATCGGAAGAGCTGCCGCGGACATACACAACCGATGACACCTTGGACGGCGAGCGAGGGGCCACAGCGAGTTAGCTTGTGCGTGTCGCCTCGGGCGCCGCATCGCAAACGGCAAAGCTCTGGTCAGCATTGGCCTGATCGCACCGCGAGCCGACATTTGCTCGCGCCTGCATCCGCCTTGCTGCTGCGCAGCGTCCGCGACAATCCCCGTTGTCCGCGCAGGCCGCGTGCTACTAAACTGACGCAAAAGTTGCGCCCTATTCCAGGTGGTACGTTGCCCGTTCAGCACATACAGGCGTTCTTGGTTCATCCCGGCTCGGGCGGGGGAACTAAGGTCGAGGTCAACGGAACAGCAGTGCCGCTGGAAGGCCCGATGTACGCGTTGCTGGACGGCATCTATCAGCGATCCGTCTACGAATGCGACATCGACATCACGTTCCGTCACGCGGAAGGTCGCCAGCAAAATGCTTGTCGAGATATCATCGTTGCCCATCTCAGAGGGACAACGATCGACACAGCCCGGATCATTGCTGAGCGATTGCGAGATAATACAGATCGTCGATCCGGGCTTGGCTTGTTGTTTGTCATCGCTGGTCGCGAGGGCGCGAACCATAAAATCGTCGTCTCCCGGTTCCCGACCGATAGTGCGATCTATGTTGATGAACGCGCACGCGCTCTCACAGTGGAGTTCCTAGAGCGCGTCTTTATGAAGAACAAGGCGTCGTACAAAGCCGTTGTCTATGAGGACCGCTCCCTTCAAGCCGGATTTTGGGGCGGCCGAGTCGTTGATAAGCAGCTCAACAACCCGGTGGGACAGGCCTCAGATTACTGGATCACCGACTTTCTGCTCTCCGAATTTTCCGCGACGCCGGCCCATGGAACGCGACGGCTGGCAGAAGCGCTGAAAGGCGCTGTTCGCAAATCCCCGCTTGAGGTCAAGCAGGAACTTACCGCCGCGGCTACCCTGGCAGGAAATTTGGCAGGCCAACGGGTCAGCATCACCACGTTTGGCGACCGTTTTCACCTGTCCCAGCTTGCTCGCGAGGCATTGATTCGGGAAGCGAAGACACCCCGCGCAGCCGAGGAGCAGTTCGAGTTCGATATTAACGAGTTCCGAAATCGTATAGCCTACAAATCGTTAGAACTGGACAACGGTGCGGTCCTCACCGCGGAGTCATCGATCTTCGACGATGTGTTCCATAGACGCGCGGTGGATGACGTGGCCGACCAATCGATCGAGTTCTCGACCCGCGGTCGAATCCTGAATGAGAAGCTCAAGATCGCCCCATGACGCTTGAAGACGCATATCGCGAGCGGCGCGAGGAGGTGTTGATACCGATCACGGTGGCGCTTGAGGCTCATGTGATCGAGCTTTTCAAGGATGAGCCCAGGATCGACCGGATAGTAGCGCGGGCGAAGAAAGTCTGTAGCTTTATGAAAAAATCTGAGAATCTCGACGAGAAGGGCAACAAGAAATATACAGAACCGCTAATACAGATTCAGGACCAGATCGGCGTTCGAATTGTCACCTTTTATCTATCGGACGTGGAGCGTCTTGATCAAGTTGTGTTGAAATATTTTCGAGCCATAGAGTTCAAAACTGTCGTACCTGACTCGGAATGGGAATTCGGCTACTTTGGACGGCACTACATCCTTGTGATCCCGCCTGACGTGATCGATGACGGCGTGAACAAGGACATGGTACCGCCCTTCTTCGAGCTTCAGCTTAAAACTCTGTTTCAGCATGCCTGGTCTGAAGCTGAGCACGACCTCGGCTACAAGCCGGGTGAGCGGGAGCTCACGTCTGATCAGAAGCGCCGCCTAGCTTTTTCATCGGCTCAGGCGTGGGGGGCAGATCAGGTATTTTTACAACTCATCCATGAAAGAAGCGAATGACCTGACAAATTTATTAGCCAATTTTGTCTCCAGCTCTCCGGGTCAGAAAACGGCAACGCGCAGCTTTGGAAGGCATCGGCTGCGCTTCAGCTCGACGAAGGCGAGCGACCCATGGAGGCTGCGAGCTGTCGATATCGAACCCAATGACCAACGTGCAATTATAATTCTGAGTATAAACGGAGGCTCGATAGGGGATAACCTTCAATGCCTTCGCACGCCGGCGCTACAATGAGTGTATGCCGCCAGGCCCTCGACACATCAGCGACGCACTAAGAGAGCGCAACATCGAGCTCGCAACGAACGATCCTGTCGTTCGCGGCGGCTTCACACAGGTCCCCAATTTCATTCTCAAGCACGCCGACCTCAGCCTGGGAGCCAAGGTTACATACTCCATGTTTCTGCATTACGCTTGGCACAACGACAGCTGCTTCCCCGGACAGGAACGGTTGGCTGGGGACATGGGCATGAGTCAATCGCGAGTCAGCGAGTTCATTAAGGAGTTGCAGACAGCGGGCCTCATCGAGATCACCCGCCGAGGGCAGGGCAAGACTAACCTATACAAGATCAAGTTCGTAGTGCAACGAGCCCCCAAGAGACCCAGGGGGTAATATCTTGATATCGGCCCGCCGACATCAAGATATCGGTGCATCGATATCCAGAAATCGGTGGATCGTAAACAAGCCATCGGCCGGTCGAAATCATTCTACTTATATAAATACCCAGTATATAAATACAAAGAATAAAAATACTCAGTATGGGGCGCATTCTTTTAAAGTGGGGAAGGGGATCGCAACAGGCGGCGCACGGTGGCGCCGAAAACGGCGATTGGGTTTGTGGGCAACCCCTCCTTATGCCCCGCCTTTAGGGTAAGGCGGGGAAGAGATCGGGAAATGGCTTCGCAGCAAGTCGCGCGCGCCGGGCTACCCGCCCGACTCCGAGCGAATTTCGGCGCCCATGTGGGCCATGGCGCCGACTTCAGCTGACGGCCAGTGTGCTGGGGCATCACTCGCCGCCCGCTTCGCCCCGCGCTCTCCCGCCTCGCTGCCGCTTCGAGCGGTCGAGCCTGGGAACTCGCTCGGAGTCGGGCGGGGGACGCCGACGGGGTCGACGGTCATTGGTGGGAGAGCGTGGGGCTCGACGGAAAGCAGCGCCGACGCGCGCGACGTAATGACCTGGTTAAACACGGCATCAGCCGCTTTGGAAATGGCGATTTTCGGAGCAAGCACGTGGGTAAAGGAAATGATGCACGTGGCGGTGGCAGTGTCGGCTCCAAGACGCTATGCTTTTTGCCAACAACGATAGGGAGCGGAGCATGTTGAGGATGGTATCCTCTGGGATATGCGGGTTGCTGGTCTCTATTACGATAGGAGCCTTCGGGCAGCAAGGTCCACCAGCCGCTACTAGTCCAGCTCCGTCTCTTGGCCTTCGCTCGAAGTCCCCATCCCAATTCAGAGTGAAAATGGGGATTTCAATTTCGTCACGATCTACCCCGGTGAAGGAAGGTTCGACTATACGGTTGCGGCCGCGTCGGGGCCGACGGTCGACCTCGCATACGATACCAGAAAGCGTGGGCTACCCGACCCCTTGTCTGGGACATTGCGTCGGGGGAATATCGAGAAACAGGTCTTCTGTTTTACTCCAGGCACTGGTCCCTCCGCCGGAAAAGAAACATGTAAGAAGGGAAAGGGGATGGGTCGGGTCTCGGTGGGTGGAAGCCCGCTAAAATGATGCGACCCGGCGATTTTTGTTAGATCTTCTGTCAACCTGGTTACGGCACGAACGCTGAAAGACGCCTAAAATTAAAGCTCTAGTACATCACGACGACGCTGGGTCGTTCGTGCCGGAGGCAAAGGAGAACGTCAATGCCGAAATTCGTTATTTCTGCCGCAATCGCGGCGGTCCTCGTTTCCATCGCCGGTGGTGACGCGCAAGCGCAGCCCCAGGGCCAGCTTGCCAGCACGACGGCAGGGATCGTGCCGCCCGCCCCCATGGGGTCGCGACCGAGTACCTGCACGCAAGCGTTCCAGAACAGCTACGCGGAATGTCTCAAGGTTCAGCCCTTCAAGCAGCAAAACTGTCTAGTCTACCACAACGATGACTTGCGTATCTGCCTTCAAACCGGCGCCTACGGGTCCCTGGGGCATTACTACTACCCCCTGCTCCGGCAGTAATTTATATGCTGCATCATGGCCGAGGCGACCAACTCGGGGGTTATCTCCCCGGGTTATTTCTTCGTAAATGCCCCGCTCAACGAATGGGCCGGCGCACCTACGGCTACGCAAGATCCTGGCCGCGATCCAAGCAGCACCCCTTCGGATAGCGAAGACACCACATTAGGCGTATCCGCTACAAATGCGCTCAAAATTGCTTGCTTCGTAACCGCATTCTGGTATGTTCGCCTGTCGGTTGCGTTCCAATAGTGTTGCGGCAACCATCGGGATAGGGCCGACGACTATACTGGGTTCATACTCGGTGTGGACAAGGGGGGAAAGCGGTGAACCTTGACTGCGGCGCAACAGCGTTCATGCGTCCTCTGATCTTTTTCCGTCCCGCAAAAGCAACGAGAGACGACCCTTAGGCTGGTCCTGCGGACGGGAGATTCTCACGTGCGCCTGACTAATCCGGTGGCTTGGCTCGCGTTGTTGTCTGGCGCGTTCCCGCCTGCGACGGCCATTGCTCAGCAAAACCTACCTGGCTCGGTGCAGCCGGGTCAGATCGAGCGGCGGTTTCAGCCGACAGCGCCTCCTCGCTCGACGCTGGCGCCCGTGGCGCCGGCCCTCCCCGCGCAGCGGCTCGCGCCGGCCGAAGCCGCCAAGCTCCATTTCCGGCTGACCGGCCTTCAAATAACCGGCGCGACGGTGTATCGCGAGGTGGATTTCTCACCGCTCTACCAAGAGTACCTCGGCAAAGAAATTTCGGTCGCGGATCTCTACCGAATCGCCGACGCAATCACGACGCGATACCGAAACGCCGGGTACATCCTCTCGCGAGCATACGTGCCACCGCAGACGATCCAAAATGGCATCGCCCGCGTCGTCGTCGTTGAGGGCTATGTCGACAAGGTGCGCTACGAGGGCGCAGTGCCGGTGGGTAGACCCGACCTCTTCCAGTACTATGTAGACCGTATTGTCGCCTCGCGCCCGCTCCAGCTCTCTGTGCTGGAGCGCTATCTGCTCCTTGCAGGCGATCTTGCCGGAATGAACGTACGTTCGGTATTCGAGCCCTCGCGCGGTCAGACTGGCGCGGCCACGCTCGTGGTGATTCTGGCCGAGAAGCCGGTCGATCTCCAACTTGGTCTCGACAACCGAGGCACCAAATCCCTAGGACCGTTGGAACTCAACCTTGCCGGCGGACTCAATAATGCACTCGGCCTCTACGAGCGCACCGCGCTCAATATTGTCCTCACGCCGCAGCGGGTTTCGGACCTCCAGTACTACCACGTCCAGCACGAGGAGACACTCAACGGTGAGGGTACCAAAGTCACAGCGGGTTTGACTCATGTTCGCACCAACCCGGGCGATATCCTCACTCCGCTCGACGTTGAAGGGCGCGACACGGCCGCATATCTAACCCTGTCGCATCCGTTCATCCGATCGCGCCAGGAAAATCTCTCGGCAAGCTTCACCTTTACCTATCGTGACGACACGACCGACCAGCTTGGGGTGCGCACGGCCGATGATCGTACCCGCGTCCTTTCGGGGAGCGCATCCTACGATTTCTCCGACGAGTGGCGCGGTATCACCCAGCTTATAGGCGGCATCAGCCACGGCCTGCCGATTTTCGGCGCGACCTCCGATAGCAACCCAATTCCGAGCCGCATTGGTGGCAAGACCGACTTCTTCAAGCTCAACCTGCAAGCGTCGCGGAGGCAGGAACTCTTCGACGGATGGAGCCTGGTCGGGCAGGTGGCTGCCCAGTATTCGCCCGATTCGCTCCTGGCATCGGAGCAGTTTGCCTTTGGCGGCGAACCCTTGGGCCGGGCCTACGATCCCGCCGAGCTGACGGGGGATTCCGGGATCGCCGAAGGCATCGAGCTGCGGTATGCGCCCGGCATTCCGATCGATTACCTGCGCACGGCTGAGTTCTTCACCTTCTACGATGCCGGCCAGGTGTTCAATCACCTTCACCCGACATTTCCGAGCACTCTTACGGCCACCTCTACGGGGTTTGGCGTGCGCCTGACGCCGACCCCGTTCCTGTTCGCCTCGGTTGAGGCGGACAAACCCCTGACCCGCAATGTCGCCGCCAACGGCAACAAGGATTGGCGGGTCTTCTTCCGCATCATCGCGAGGTACTGAGCGATGGCGAAACGCCCCGCTGGAGCACCCTCACAACCCGCATTAAGGACAACGGGGCGGCGTCAGTCCCCTGCCCGATGCATCATCTCTCCGCATCGCGGCCGAGCGACTGCCGCGGCGCTCCTTGCAACGACTGCGCTGGTGCCGATAACCGCGTCGGCTAATCCCCAAGGCGGCGTCGTGGTCGGCGGCAATGCCACGATCTCCCAGCCGGCGCCGAACCAGGTCACGATCACCCAGCAGAGCAACCGAGCGATCATCAATTGGCAGGGGTTCAGCATCGGGCAGCGCGACGCTACGACCTTCCAACAGCCGTCTCCCTCTTCCGTTGCGCTGAACCGTGTTGTCGGCGGCAACCCCTCCATGATCGCCGGCCACCTCTCGGCCAACGGCGTGGTGTACTTGGTCAATCCGAATGGCGTCGTGTTTACGCCGACGGCCCAGGTGGACGTGAACGGCCTGATCGCGACGACCCACGACATCGCCAACGCCGCTTTCATGGCGGGGAAGGACACTTTCAACAGACCCGGAAAGCCGGGCTCGAGCGTCGTCAACCAGGGCACCATCACGGCTCGCGATAGGGGATTGGTCGGGCTCGTCGCTCCTTCCGTGCGCAATGATGGGGTGATCCAGGCTCACCTCGGCAAAGTGGCCCTCGCCTCCGGCAACGCGTTCGCGGTCGATCTTTACGGCGACCAGCTCATCCAATTCGCGGTGCCCATCACGGCCGTCCAGAGTCAATCTGCCGGGGCTGCCGTCGTCAACACAGGCAGGATCTCCGCCAATGGCGGCACGGTATGGCTCGGGGCCAATACCGCGAAGCGCATCGTAGACCAGGCGATCAATACGACCGGAGTGATCCAAGCCACCGCCGTGCACCAACAGGGCGGTCAGATCATCCTTGACGGCGGTGATGGCGGAGCCGTGCGGGTAGCGGGAACTCTCGACGCCTCCGGGCAGGGGACTGGTCAAACCGGCGGCACGGTCAAGGTTCTTGGCAATCGAGTCGCGCTTAGCAGCGGCGCGACGATCAATGTTTCCGGCAACGCCGGCGGCGGCACCGCGCTGATCGGCGGCAATTTCCACGGTGCGGGACCCGAGCGCAGCGCCCGAATTACGACGGTTGCCGCGGGCGCAACCATAAAGGCGGATGCTGTCGGCCGCGGCAATGGTGGAAAAGTAGCCGTTTGGTCGAATGACACGACGAACTTTGATGGCGTGATCTACGCCCGAGGCGGAGATCTCACCGGCAATGGCGGCTTTGTCGAGACGTCGGGCAAACAAAATCTCTCCGTACAAAGCGGATCGGTCAAAACCACCGCTCCCCACGGGTCAGTAGGGGACTGGCTGATGGACCCGGCTTCCATAATAGTGGCGCCTGGTGGGGTAGCGAGTCTGCAAAGTGTCACCTCGTTTGGAATTAATCCCGGGACGAGGCAAACTATTAGCCCAAATACGATCGATGCTGCGTCAAGCAATGTGGTCCTTCAGGCGACACAGGACATATCCTTTGCCGCCCCCATAAGCATGGTTAATAATGGCATAGGTATTACGGCCCAAGCAGGTCGTAATGTCGTCGTCAATCCCGGCGCTTCAATTACAACACGCGGCGGTCTTATCCAACTGAGTGCAAACGACCCAAGCGCTCCAGCTCCGTTAAACGGATCCCTTGACATATTTGCACCGCTGCGCACCGACGGTGGCAGCACGCTCGGTGGAACTGTTTTTCTGCGAGTAACAGGTGGCACTGGTGGTCTATTTTTGTCGCCTACTACTGGAAACATAACAACGCACGGCGGCAGTATTCTCCTCGCGGCTCCGCCAAATGGCATCCGGATGGGGGGCATCGATCCCTTCACAAATACGCTGTTGACTCTTGATACGACAAGCGGCGGCGCGTTTGCCTCTGGTGCCCCCATCAGCTTTGAAACTGGTATCTTTGGGTCTTATTTCGCCCGTCAGCGCCTGTTCCTTGCTGCTGGCGGCAACGACATATCTTTCTCCGGAAACGTTGCCGTCGGGGGCCTGACAATTTACTCCGCCCGCAACGTCACCGCGTCAGGCTTCATTACAGCGAACAGCTTTTTCACCGACCTTAATCAAACCGGCAATTTAATCGCTCCAGGAGGAATCTCGGCCAGCGGGGGTGTGTCCGCCGCGATACCCGGCAACGAGAACGCCGGGTCAATTAACATCGCCACCCAGGGTAACATCAGGATCGGCACAGACAACAACACCAGTGGTATCAACGTCGCCGGGCTGCTCATCGCGGCCGGCGGCTCTCAACAGGGGACCGGCAATGGCGGCAATGGCGCGGACGTGACCGTCCACGCTGGAGGTACCGTAACGCTCGCCGGCGTTAATAGTGATGGCGGTATTCCACATAACGGCTCTACCCACGGCGGAAACGCTGGCAATATCTCAATTACTGCAAACACCATATCTCTGCTTGACTATCCCTCGGAAACTTTTAGCGGCATACCAAATTTGACACATATCGAAGTCAATGCCGCCGGAGGCCCCAACTCCGACACCACTGCATTTCTACCAGAGACAATTACTGGTGTCGGAGGAAACATAACTCTTGACGGTCACATCGTGCTTCGCGGCGGCGCCGGCAAGAGCGTACTCGTCGATAACCTCAGCAATGGCTCGAATACGAACATTTCGATTAACGGAAACATTGATGCGACCACCCCTGGCGCGGAGTCGCTCATCTTGGTTGACGGTCACGGCCAGCTATCAGTGGGCAACATTGGTGCGGCCATACCGCTTAACAGTGTCTCGATTGAAGACAACGTTACCGGATCGATCGGTTCGGTCACAGCAAACTCCCTGACCCGCTTCTATTCCAGCTTGCTTCCGAACCTTGGAGCGACAACGACTACATTCAATGGGCCGGTCAACATCAGCGGCGACGCGTCGCTTAAAGGTAGCCATCTCCATTTTGCTGACGACCTCCGAATCGGCGGCTCGGCGACCTTTGCCAGCGCTGATTTGACGGCAAAAAGCGTCTCCGTCGGCGGGCCGACGACAATTTCGGCAGATACCACCATTAGTACGACCGCAACCAAGGGCCCTATGACATTTTCCTCAATTGATGGCGCACAGAGCTTTAGCCAATCGCTGGCGCTAGATACAGGAACCGGTGCGATCTCACACGGCACCATCGGTTCGTCGGTACCGCTTAAGGCTTGCACCATCAATGGTGCATCGTGCTTTCCTTCACCTATCACGACAGCGCCTCCATCACAAACCGATATCCTTCTCAATCAATATCAAGCTCAGAGCACTGCCAACGTGTCGAAGGGTATCGTCCAACCCACACCTTTGCAGGATATAACTGTCCCAGCGTTGCAATCGATCGTTGCTACCGCATTTGGACCGCTGGAGAATCTCTTGCCAGTTGACCTAGCAACGCAATTTCAAAGCGAACTCAACGATGCGATACTAACAACCTTCGGCAACAAAACTATAAGCCTGACCGACACAAATTGGACGCTATTCGGCTTTGTCCTGAGCGGCATCGCGGACAAATACATCAATGACTTTATTGACCAATACTCTCTTACGCATAATGCTGCCCAAATCGGTACACTCAAATACACGCTCCAGGTTACCGCAAATTCGTCTATCGACTATGCAACCACGCCAGAGCTCTGGGCGGCGGGATGGGTAGGTTTAGGCGGGGCGGTTGGCGCAGGAATTATTCAATCGACTATTAGCAATGTCTGGGATCTGGGGGTTTTTTTGGCCACGCCGACGCCAGTCTACTAAAGGAAACGTTGCGCTGATTAGGGCATTGTGGACCAAATTCATCAGGTTTCGCGACTTGCAGTTGCTATGGCAAGCCCCAAGAGAAAACCACCGACAGGCATTGCGAATAGCCAATTGCGTGGTACGAAATCGGCCGTATGGTAAAGGACGATCAGGCCGGCTATCAGCATGCCGGTCCCGGAACAGATGATCGTATATCCGATGTACCGCATCACCGTAACATAAAGAGAATATTTATGACCCTCGCTCTGCACACCTTCTCCACGAGTCCCTGAGTTCATGATATACGATCGGAGCCACCACCTGCCGACGATGAAAGCTATGGATAATCCAAAAAATGAAATAAGAGACATACCACACATAATATCAATATGCGGCTATACGATAGCGACTTATCCCCATCGCGTGCTGTGCAGTATAATTTTCACCTATTTATAACACGCCCGTCTGAACATTGACTTTTAAAGTGCGACAAATTTTTGCTCCGACTGGCGTACTTGACACGCCTTTTATCATCGCATTGCCTGTAGTTATTTGACAAACTACATACACGTAGTACAATACTAAGGTCGATTGCCGTCGTCTCAGTATGGATCGCAGCACAATTTCGTGCCGCGCTCCTTCTGAGAGGGAAGCTGCAATGGCGAAGTTCATTTATTGGTCCGCCTTCTTGTATGGCAGTTGTTGCGTGGTCAGTTACGTGGCCCTCGCTCCCCGGTGCCCGGCAGTCGCGACAGGCCTCCTCCTCGTCTATGCGTTGCCCCTGATCCTCGTCGCATTTATACCGACCAGAGCCCGAGCGGTCTGATCTTCTGGCGAGCCAGATCAACCGCCAGTAGCCCTCGCGATCCGCGGGGGCTACTTTCTTCGTGAGATTCCGCGGTCATTCGATTAAGGTTACCGCAAAAGCAGACGGGAGAACGAACATGGGTCTGGATCGGATATTTATCGTAGCGGCGATCGCATTCTCACCAGCCATTCTATGTGACTGGGTGCTTTCATTCCTTGGCGCCAAGGCCTTCTTTAGTGATGCCAACAGCACCGGCCTGGTCATTATTATTGCCCTCGTCCTATCTCTTACTGCTCTCGTGATGAACTTTCTCACCAATGAGATATTCATAGAAGCAGGCGCGCACGGGAGTTTTTTACGTGCACTTTGGTTCGTCTGCATACTCTACGATTACTATACGACTCTCGTTGGCATCGCAAATATGGTTGCCGGTGCGGGAATGTTTTCAATTGCAACCATGAACATCTTTAGACTGGTGCAATATTTCACTCTTGCTAGCGGAGTTTTTGTACTGGTCGGATCAACCATCTTTGTCGCGAGTCCCATGATGACGTATTGGCTATGGAAGAAAAGTGCTCTCGAAAGGAAATCAGCTGTCACGAGTGCCGATTGAGTGCTCCTCAGCACCTTTCAACGCACGAACAGGGCGGGTCTGCCGGTTTTTTCCGAAAACAAGTGACGCGGAGCTCTATACTCGAAACGCTTCCTTGGCCGCCCGTTCAAGCGTGTAGCAGCTTGAGTCGCATCATCCTGCGTGACGTGGACCAGAGACTTACCTTTCGGGAAGAACTGCCGCAAGAGCCCGTTCAGGTTTTCGTTCGAGCCACGCTGCTGCGGGCTATTCACGTCCGTGAAGTACACCTTGCATTTCAGGGCTCGCTCGATCCCCTTATGCCTGCCAAACTCAAAGCCGTTATCGCAGGTGAGTGTCCTGACAGGCAACCCCTGCAATGCGCCGATGATCGCTCTCGCGACGGTATTCGAGTCGATCGCTGTGAGCTTACGAACGATGCAGAAGCCGGTAGCGCGATCGTTCAGGGTGAGGAGGCAGTGGCGTGAGTCGTCCTGCGTGCCGTGGACAAGATCAGCCTCCCAGTCGCCGACGCGCTCTCGCTTCGCCACAACCGCTGGTCGCTTGCTGATATGCCGCTTATTCGGGTCCCAGGCAGCCTTACGCGAGCCATACGGTGCGCGTGGCTTGCCATGGTGCCGAAGAAGGCGTTTTCGGCTTTGCCACGCTCGGTGCACCCAGCGGTAGATGGTGCGGTATGAAAGCTCCGGATTTCTGTCAACTCTGCGACCGTGCCCACAGATTTGATCCGGGGACAGCCCAAACTCAAGGAGCTTCTCGACGTACTCCTCAAGAACGGGGTTATTTTCGATGACACGGAAACCTGCGCGTGCCTCAATCCGCCGTTTCCGCAGGAAAGACTGGGCGTGCTGTTCGTAGTACAAGCCGCCGGCATTCTTGTTGCGCCTTATCTCACGAAAGATAGTGCTTCGATGTTTTCCGAGGACTTCTGCAATGTAACGAACGCGATACTTTTTGGTGAGCATTTTTCTGATCACCTCGCGCTCACCAAGAGTCAGTTGGGAGTATGTGCCTCTGCGACGACGGCTCACCGGCTCCATATGCCAGAGTGTAGTAAAATTCGACTACAACACCAATTCTCAGCTGTGGACAAGCCGTATACTCAACAAATGTCGGTCCTCACTAGAAGCGTCACAATTCAAGTTCGGGTCGTTCCTGTTATCAAAAAAGCGAGTGAGGAGGTCCTGCACCGGATCGGCCTCTATATGTCCGAAGCCGTAGAGCTCTTCTTGCGCCGTGTGATTATCGACGAACGACTTCCATTCGATGTGGTAGCGCTCGATACTGAGCATATTATCGAACCGAGGAGCGAAGGCTCTGCACATTTCCTGCCTGGTAGCAGGGCATCATTCAATACAGCATCGGCGACGGAATCTCGGCTCAAAAATCGCGAGCGACGGAAAAAAGAATCTAAAAGTTTTTCTGGGGGTCGCACATCTTCACGTTTTCAAGGCCGAAAATCGAACCAAAAGGGGAGAAACTGAAGGCTCCTTTGGGAAAGTGGTATAATATGGCTCAACCCCGCCTCGCCTTACGAGAGTCGCAGTTCAAGCGTACATTCGCCGTCACAGAGTCGGGAGTCTACGTGTTGAACGGTGGGAATTAGAAATGGTTCGCTTTACGGATCTTGTGCGAATGAGGAAACATGGCTCAACAAAGCCCTGTAAAGCGACTTGACACATTCCTATTCGTGGTCTGCTGCGCACTGGTTTTTTAGGTTCGCGTGGTTGTAGCTGCGACATTCTTTGCTACAATAGCCTGATGACCACCGAGGAGAAAGTTGAAGCGTTGATCGAACAAGCAGCCGCACTGCCTGACCATGCACAGGCAGACCTTGTGCAGTCGCTTCTTGCCATGCGCTCCCAACACCTTGGCGTTTACGATCCGGGCGACGGAGAGAGATGAATTCGCGTGCCCTTTGGGCCGGGCTCTACTCGCCGCGCTTTCCGCGGCTCCCCGCGCCGCTTCAGCGTCGCGGCCATTCGGTGACGATCCCTCACGCACGCCCGTCGGATCGCCTTCCAGCAAATCGATAGCGCGCCTCTAACCGCGCCGGTCAAGGCAACCCCTGCGGGGCGGCCTGCGGCCGACCTTGACCGGCGCGGCCGGCACGCTAATGTGGTTGCATGTCGGCTCCGAGGAGAATGCCGTTCTCGTCTCACCAAGGAGAACCTGAGACCACGCGATTGAGGTCCGCGTTCTCCGGACAGCGAGAAACTCCGAGCAATCCCGAAGCCGCAATTGGGGACCCGCGGTCCGCTGGCTCGTCATGCCCCTCTTCGGACCTTGCGTGCCGCGGGGAGCGAGCGCCCGCAGGGTGTAAAGCGGTTGTATCGAAAGCAGCGCAATTTCAGATGGGACGGCGACCCTGGATCGTTTCCGTCGATTACGGAGGACCGGCGCGACGCTTGATAACGGTCGATAGACTGAGTTCGCGACCCAGGGCGTCAAGTTGCCGTTGGATTATTTCGCCATTGAACAAAGACCCGGTGGGGGGCAATTCAAGTACCAATGTGCGGCCAGCGCGCGACAGTCGGACATGGTTTAATAGATCGAGTTCACCGCCGCACAGGGAATAAGCGAGCTGAAGAGCGAGGCCGAGCGCGCGCGCCTCAGTTTCGGCGCCATCGACCAGTAGAGGTCGGGTCACTAACTTCACCGGATCTTCCGCCGCCCCGCCATAGCGAGCGTGCAGCGTTGCGGCGACAAACACCCGCTCGCCATGATTGATCTGCGCCAACGGCATCTTCAGGCTGCGCTCGAAAGCTTGCGCGGCGCGATAATCGGGGTGCTCGGTCCAGCCAATATCGCTGAGCCAGCAGGCGGCACGGTGCAGGCGCAGTCGCGCTGCGTCCAGCGCCGGGAACAGCGGCGCCGTCCATTCCCGCAGCCGGTCACCGTCGCCGCTGACCCAGCGGCTCTGGCTCGCCGCTATGCCGATGCAGGTCTCGATCAGAAGGTCGCTCCCCCGCGATTTCGGCAGCAGCCCATATGCGTAGCCCTCGCGCAACCCGAACGCCGAAAAAACGATATGCTCGGGCCGTCCTGCCGCGATCAGGCGGCGCAGGATCAGAGCTGCCAGCGGCACAACATCGAGCTGCAGCGGACTGATCGCCGTGATCCGTTCGAGCGAGCGCGACGATTGGCCGGCGATGATGTCGAGAAAGCCCTCAGCCGGGCGTCGCGCGATCTCGTATTGGTGGATGATGTGGAGTGGATAATGCGTCTGCTCCATGTGCAGGCGCGCGATCGCATGCCAAGCATCACCTGCCAAAAACAACGTCTCTCCCGATGCTGTGCGCAGTAGGTCGGCCCTCTCGACAGCGCGTTCGATCGTCTCAATCACAGCGCGCGAACTTTTTCCATGCTCTGCGAGCCGCAGCGGCCCCAGAGGCAGCGAAGTTCCTTCACCGATTGGTTTTTCCGTCTTGGCGTCGACCCGCACCAACTCGACGCTGTTGCCATCAAGATTACCGATAATCCCTTGAGCGCCGAATATTCCGGTAAGTACTCCGGAAGCCAACAGCCGCGCCTCCCCGTTGCCGTCGAGGATTCGCACCCGTAGTCCACACTGCCGCTCAATCTCTGCGGCGAATGCAGCGCCGTCGCTGGCCTCACGCACCACAGAAGTAGCGATTGCTGACAAATGATCGGTGCCCATCGCACGGGCCAGCGCCACGAAGCGCTGCAGATTCGCAAATACGAGCTCCACGCCTTCGAGGCTTAGTCTGCCGCTTCGACCAATGTCGCGCCCAAGCCCGCAAATAACTTGTTCTTCAAGAATGGGGAGGACGGTCGAGCCGATCCGTTCAAACACTACGAGATTCAGCGCATCAGCACTAATCTGTATAACTCCGATCCGACCGACCGAATTGACAGAGGTATCATTGGTATCATTGGTATCAACACGTCCGGATGAGCGGCCTGTTTCGATCGAAAGAACGTTTAACTCAAATGCTTGCGCCGCGATTTGTAGATCGCCGAAAGCCGAAATTTCAATACCAGTATTTACGATCGGCGCCGGCAACCAAATTATAATATTCTTACCTTTTTGTATCAGCCTTACGTCTTCAAACCACCAGAGTGGCGCGCTGCGCATCCGAGAGCGTAATATTCGTATCGCGATTCCGCGCAAATACGTATCCAGTAGCCACTCGAATGCCGTGGCAACGCCGTATCGACTCGTAAGCCATCCAAGAGCTATCGGACCAAATGATGCGCCCAGTTCCCGTGACACCCCTTCAGCTAACGCGAGAAGGGTTAAGGGGGCATGCGCTGCTATTTCAACTCGCTCTGGGGTCAATGATTCCCAGATTGCAGCTTTAGTACCTACATACGTCCGCTCCTTCCAAAGAAAAACATCGATCCATTGATCATGTATCTTCACATTTCCGCGTTGTTGATCCAAAGTCAGAAGTATTAGATTTTCGGGAACGTAAGGGTTAAATGCGGATATTAATGTGCGTGGATCGCCCGGCGACGTGGCGGAAGCAATGTAAATTGAATTAAACCCGCCAGCCCTTGCAAAGCAGGGTAACGCGAAACCGTGGTCGGTAAGCTTCTCGTACCCGACAAGGGCAAATTCAGTCGGCGTCGGCGTAGCATCACTCACAGCTGACCGGTATCCTCCAAATGACGGCGCACAATAGTTGTGATATCTGCCATAAAGGAATCTGGTGTCTCGTTGGGCCTCCAGTCATAACACTTAATTTCCAACTTGAGCGATTTCAGTGCGGCAATAAGCTGGGTATTAGACCCACGAGGATCTTCCAGAAGTTGTTGCGGCAAGATTATCAGACGGACGTTATCCCGAAGAGCTATATTACTTCTGTACGCAATTTCGATTGCTGAAGCTCGGTCATCAGGCCGGTTACTGCCTTCAGCTGGTAACGTCGCGATCTTAATCCAGCCCCGGACCGCAGACTCCCAATGCGGCAGCGTGTTAGCCAGACCCGTTTTGAGGTGGCCATCGAAATACGCCGCTTTACTTCCGAACGCCCACGCGATGTGGAGGAGCGTCGCGTTAAGGTCTGGATCAAGTTCATACTCTTCCAGATAAACCTCTGGATCTACGGCCGAACCGTAGACACCTTTGACAGCCGCGCCCGTATCCATCGGGTATATATGATGGGGTTCTTCCAGGTTTCTGGGTGAAATGACGAAAACAACGGGGAATCGATTGATCTGTTCGGATTTCTCATTTCCATCGGGGAATCGGTACGCTGGGCGAGCGACAAAAGCGTAGACGAGTTCGCGATCGAAAACGTTGCAGCGGCGCGTTTCGATCTTCTCTGCGGTGATGATCCGCCTGCCACGACCGGCGCTTGTTATATGCACCAAGTCCATAAGCTCCGGCAGCTCGTTAGTGCCCGGATGCTTCGCCAGCTCGACCAGGCGGCGCTCGGTTCGTAACCCTCGCGGCTTGCGCCGGATGCTATTCAGTTGTCGATCGGACACTAGCGCCCTCAATCACAGGTCGGTGATCGTGCTCATTTTACCCGATCGCTGCGCGCCCCGTAAGGTGCCTGTGGGCATCGTCATCCGTGACGCTCCTCGGGAAGCAACACCTCCGAGGCCGCCTTAACTTTAGGACCATTGAAGCGAGGGCAGCGACCGCTTTGGGACCGCGTCGCGGTTCGCCCGCTGTCACGTGAACGGCCGGTATCGGCGCTTTTGCGTCGCTCGCCTTAAGCCGGCCACTGTCCGCTATCACCAACAACTGAGCCGTGCCGGGCGATCTTACCCCGTACCTATCAACGCGCCCGTCAAGACGACCCCTTCGGAGCGGCCTACGGCCGACCTTGGACCTGGCTCGGCCGGTGCGCAATTTATTCAACGAGAGTGCCTTACCCTTGCCCGTCCGCTCTCCCCTATCATCCCCCGTCTTCATGCAAAATCGACGCGGTTACAATCGACCGAGGCCACCATCTCGAACGGATCGTGGCCGGAACCGAGCCGGCAGTGAGCGGGGGGCTCGGCAGCCAAGCCATCAAACGCACAATGGCGACGGCGCCATGTAGCCCCGGCGTCCCTTATGGAACGGGGGCTGCCCGCATCATTCCAACCGCGATGCGCACGGCACACCGGCTCTGTTCCGCCCATGACAACAGCACCACAGGAGCTTTTTCTCGGCGCCCGCATCTCGGGTGATGTCGTCATGCTCGCCCCCGAGGGGCGACGTCGCCACCTTTATATCGTCGGTCAGACCGGCACCGGCAAATCGACGCTGCAGCTGAATCTGATCGCGCAGGATCTCGCGGCCGGTTCCGGCTTGGCACTCCTCGACCCGCACGGCGATCTTGCCGAAGCCGTGTTGCTCCATATTCCTCGAGACCGCATCAACGATCTTGTCTACATGAATCCAGCCGACAGCGAGCGGCCGATCGGCTTCAATCCTCTGTCGGCGGTGCCCGAGGATCTCAAGCCGATCGTCGCCGATGGCGTCGTCTCAGCCTTTCGGCATGTCTGGCCGGATAGCTGGGGGCCGCGGCTCGACTACATCCTTACCAACGCAGTCCGCGCGCTCCTCGACGTGCCTGGCGGCACCTTGCTCATGCTACCCCGCCTCTTGATCGACGAGACTTTCCGCGTGCAGCTCGTCGACAACCACGTCGCCGATCCGTACGTGCGCGCCTTCTGGCAAGGCGAATACGCGAGCTATGGCGACCATTTCCGCTCTGAGGCGATCTCCCCGATCCAGAACAAAATCGGCAAGGCGCTGATCGAGCCGCGGCTGCGCAACATGCTCGCTCAGCCCAAGAGCACGATCACCCTGCGCCGGTTGATGGACGAGGGCGCGATCATGATCTGCAATCTGGCAAAGGGGCGGTTGGGCGAAGGCACCTCGCATCTTTTGGGTGCCCTACTGACGACGACGATCGCGCAAGCAGCGTTGTCCCGCGCCGACGTGCTGCCCTCCGAGCGGCAAACCTTCCATTTATATGCCGACGAATTCCAATCCTTTGCGACCGACAGCTTCGCGCTGATCCTGTCGGAGGCCCGCAAATATGGTCTCACGTTGACGGTCGCGCACCAGTTCCTCGACCAGCTCCCCGACCAATTGCGTGCCGCGGTCTTCGGCAATGTCGGCTCGGTGCTCGCCTGCCGCACCGGCGCGACGGATGCGCCGCTCATCGCCGAGCAGATCGGCCTCGGCGGCGCCGACGCGCTGCTCGACTTGCCGAACCACGCGGCCTGGGCGCGGTTGCTCGTCGGTGGAGTGCCGAGCTCACCGACGCGGCTCAACCTCTATGACGCTCCCCTTCCCCGTCGTCGCGACGCGCGCCGCCTTGTCGACCTGAGTCGCCGTCGCTTCGGCCGGCCGCGTGCGGAAGTCGAGGAGCGCGTCAGCCGGTTTCTTGCCGCCTGAAGCGCGACGCAGGGTCATGCCTACGCTAATGCCTACGATGATGCCTACAGCGATGCCTACCGTCGGCATAACCCGTAGGCACACCGCAGCCTTTCGAAGCCATTGAGAACCCTTCGTTTTTTCTACCGGCGCTGCGCCACTTCCGGTCGCGACTGGGTGGTGTGTTAACACGATTGTTTGACACGCTGCGAGCAGGTTTGATGGGTGATGGATTGGGTGTTGATGGTTGAGGATATTGTGCCGCTGCGCGGGAGCGCCTTCGGCGAAGATTGGAGTCTCCTTCGGAGATCGCGGAGACCGCGAGCTTGCGCTCGCTCTGCTCCGAGCCTCTTGCCTCGGCCCCATCGGCTAAAGCCGAAGGGGCCTCGCTCGCGTCCGTGGTGATGCCAGCCACGGCTCCCGACGTGTAGCGCCCATAACAGCGGAAGGGAACGACGCGGCCGCGCTGCGCCCGGCCTGCGGAGTACCGCAGACCGGCTTCGCGTCCGGTCGTCCCCCACTGATCTGCACCGTCGGCACATGCCTTGATGCGACGGTGCCCGCGTTCGACCGCCTGGCACAGAATTTCCCGCGCTGTTGTTCGATCGCGTCGACCCGGGTGCCGAGTCGTCAGTCGTGTGTCGCCGACCGATCGAGCATCGTTGAACGGTACCACCTGGTGATGCGAAACCGGCGGGTGCCCCCATCCGCACACCTGGACGTTAGCGGCCGAGCGCCGGCCGTCAACCCGCAAGGGGTTGACTGCCGTCGCCATGCGGCCGCAGGCGCTAAGCCCTGTGTGCGGATGGGGGCTCCACACTCCCCCGCCACTGGTCGAGCTTTATCAGCCCTCGCAAAACCTCCCTATGCCGATCTGCAATAGCTGCCTCCATCGCGGTCAGGATCACAACTGGACCGTGCCGGAGTGTTCGCAGTGTCGCGGGTACGCTCGTGGTTCCTGCCAGAACTGTGCCCGCAATCGGGAGCTTCGGCGGCTGCGTGGTGCTTGTCTTGCCTCCAGAGAGAAGCGCCGGTGCATCTGTTCGAAGTACGTGCCGGAACACGAGCGGCGAGAGACGTTCGCCGACGTGATCCGGAATAGCTGGCGACGTTAGGTTGTCGCCGGGCGGGCGCCGTCTTCGCGGCGCCCGCCCATTAGAAGCCTTTACGACTTAGCCCTATGACCCATCAACTCGACCGTGTCCGCCATATCCGCCAGCTCAATGACGAAGCCCGGATATTCCTCACAGACGGTACCATCTTTGTTACTCCCGGCATCGCTGCCCTGCCGACCGACGACCAGGCTGCGATCCTGAACCGCGTGCGCACCTTCGAGGATTTCGATCCCGAGAACGATCCCTACGGCGAGCACGATTTCGGCGCGTTCGATCACAAGGGTGATCGGATCTTCTGGAAGATCGATAGCTACGACAGACAGGTGCGATGCGGATCGCCCGACCCGGCAGACCCGCGCGTAACGAAACGCATCTTAACGATCATGCTCGCGAGCGAATACTGACCGCCATCGCGCCCCGACAGCAGAAAGGGCGGGCGCCCTCTTCGGGGCGCCCGCCCGTTATCAGCCCTCACCAGTCAGCATATCATATGCCTTCACAGCGGCCCGCCGGGGGAAAGCGCTGCCAGGTTCCGTGTCCACTGCCGTTACGGCGGGGCGCACGAGAGGTTCCCCGGCCTGCTGCTTATATCCGGCAGCGGGAGCGTCGGCTGCATCCGGCCAAGGCCCGCTTCAGCCGCCGAACCCGCCGCCGGCCGAAGCGTAGGCGCCAGAGCGACGCTGAAGCGTCGAGCGCCGCTTACGCTTCCGGGATGGAAGGCCGACCCGCCCACCCACAGGTGCGCCCCGCCGTCGCCGCCAGGCTCGGCGCGCACTGACCGGCACCGGCGGGCCGCGGCATGGGCCGATCACGCCGCGCCCGGCTCGACTACCATGTTTGCAGCATGTAATAATCAGGCGTAGGGAAGCTCCGATGCAGTAAACATCATCAGATGACTCCTTTTGGCGCAGACGGCAGGACAAAAATTCTTTCGTCTTGCCTGAAGTTCCAAAAGGATTCTTTCCATGTGCTCCCTGATTGTTCCTTCGCGCTTCCGCAAGATTGTCGCATGTATATGCGTCTGTTCCGGATTCCCGGCACCAATATTCACCGTATTTGGGATCTTGCCGGTATGGGCCTCTGTTCTCTCCGTGTTAGTCACCATCGCAAGCGTCATTGGCATCGTCCTGATGCCTGATAACCCTTCGTAATCGGCAGAACGCCCAAAAACCCTCCCCTCCCTTTGGGAGGGTTTTTTTGTTGACCAGCTGCTCAGAAATGGTTTGCTTATATTGCAGAGGTGCGAAAGGTTTCCCATGGGCGCCGATACCACACAGCAGTCCGATGACGATCCTCTTAGTCGCGCTGCAAAACTCGAAGCGTGGGCCGTGTCATTTTCGGAGGTCCTTCTGACATTCGTAAGGGTCGTTGCGTTTATCTGCGCGCTGTTAGCTTGGTTGGTTTTTGGGTTTATCGCGTGGTTGGGAACCCTGATTATCGGCATCCCGGTTATGATCGTGATTACAATCTTAGCACTCTTTGGTGGCTTCCGAGTAGATGGGATAGCTCGCAAATTCCAAGACGTCCTAAGATTTTTTCCGCAAGGTTTAGTTTCAATAACACAAGGCTTTTGGACGCAATCGCATTCTGAATCAGAAGATCTGCATCCTGCACATGCCAGTTATACATTTGGCTTTCTCAAAATATTGTACGTCGCCGCGATGACATACGTTGTTTACGCGGTGTGGAATAAGGAGAACTTTCTCGCAAAATTCATGGAGTTACCACAATTCGCTGTGATTGGGGCTATATCAGTGATAATTATGACGGCATTGCTCTGCGCGATATCGGACTGGAGAAACGAGAGCATGATGAAAAGCGGAAAACCTAATACCGCGTCGGATGATACTGTATCGTCAGCCGCCGAGCCATGAATAACTCACAGCGCAATTAGGTCAACTTCCAATTGGATATTATACTGGCGTTATGCAGATTGTTCACGTTGAACGTCAGGTTCGTAGACCTCGCTTCCGACGATCCGCAGAGCCGCCGCCGTTCCGCCTCACCGACGATGACGTGGAGATCGTGCGTGTCGTCGCGCGTCACCGGCTGATCAGGTCGACGCACATCGCGGCGCTCGTCGGCCGCTCGCTCGATCGCACCAACGACCGGCTGATGCGCCTCTTCCATGCGGGCTACGTTGACCGCCCTCGCGCCCAGCTCGACCGCTTCCCTACCTCCGGGTCATCGCACTACATCTACGCACTTGCCGATCGAGGGGCTCGGCTTTTAAGGGATGAGGATGGCGTCGAAATTCGGAATCCTGAGTGGAGCCGGAAAAACCGTGAGGCGGGCCGGCAATTCATCGAGCACCAGATCGAGATCGTCAATTTCCAGGTCGCGTTGGAGCGGGCTGTGCGTGAGCGCGGCGATATCCGGCTTCTCACGTCGAAGGAGATGAGCGCCGCTTCCTCGGCATCGCGTAGCCCCTACCTGCTTCGGACGAAGCTCTCGCAGCGCGGGGTTGTGCGCGAGATAGGGGTCGATCCCGATATCGTCTTTGCGCTGGAACTCGCCGACGGATCGCAGCGCAACTTCATGGTGGAAATCGACCGCGGCACGATGCCGATCAAACGGTCCGATCCCGATCAAACCAGCTTCGAAGGCAAGATGCGTGTCTACCTTGCCGCGCACGCAGCGAAGCAGCACGAGCGTCAATTCGGCTGGAGGAATTTTCGGGTGCTCGTCGTGACGACCGATCAGCGCCGCATCGCGTCGATGATGGAGGGGCTGCGGCAGCTCCGTGTTCCCCGCAGCATAGGGCCGTTGTTGTTTCTATTCAGCACCTTTGAGGATCTCCGCAAGACGGGGCCGCTCACCTACCAATGGTCGGATGGAAACGGTGCCTGCGTTCACCTGATGTAGGTGGTGCTTCGTTCTGTGTGCGATCCACCGCCATCGTTCCAAGAAAGGAATAATCAATGGCCACCGAGATGGGAGAGTACCTTGTTGGGGCGTACCTTAAATTTGAACTGGCGTGCGGTGTAGTTGACTACAACGCCCGGCCACCAGGCGGTGGTCTTCAAGGTCTCGGGGAGCTTGATGTGATCGGTTTTGATTTTGCAAACCGCCGTGCCTATCTCTGCGAGGTAACGACTCACCTGGATGGCCTCCTCATCGGCAAGGGCGCAGGTGCGACGATCGATAAGATTGCAGCAAAGCATCGGCGGCAACGCGTTTATGCCGAGCAGCGTCTAAATGATTTTTCTCCCCGATATATGTTTTGGTCTCCTGTGGTGAGATCAGGCATCGTTGAACTCTTAAAAAAGATCGATGGGTTGGAGCTATTTATCAACGGTACATATAAAGAAGCTATTGACCGTCTGCGAGCACGCGCAAAGCGGACGACATCAGACCCTAATAATCCCGCCTTCCGCGTGTTGCAGATCCTGGAACACATGCGCGCGACATAGATTTTGGTACAGCAGTTCGTGCATTGTGTTATTTGAAGCTTGGCGTTGCTTGACGAACAGCGGCCAAGACGTACTCTTGATCTCAGTCTCTCTCATCCATTCGAGCCGCGAGTAGCGCTAGCAGGCGCCAGGCATAGCTTGACGCCTGCTCACGCAGGACATCGCAACTAGCTCGACATGGAGAATTCAGATGGCGGAGAGACAGCCAGCTACACCGACGCATCGCGTCTACACGGTAATCCGGCGAGAAAATCAGGACGACTATTGGCTGAACCTTGGCCTTGCCTTCCCCCACAAGGACGGCAAGGGCTTCAACATCGTGCTGCAGGCCTTACCGCTCGACGGCAAAATTGTCTGCCGCGAGGTAACCGAGGAGGACCAAGGCGAAGCGGTCCCGCAGCAGCGTGGCCGACAAGAGCCTTCCCGCGGAGGTCAGGGAGGGCGCAGGCGGTGAATCCTGAGCTGCGCCGCGCCAAGCTCGCGAAGCTTTGCGAGATCGAGGGCTTCGACGATGAGAACGACCTCTTCGCTGCCGCGATCAGCGACAGCGTGTGCCCGGCGATCTGCTGCAATCCGGATAACCCGGAATGCGATTACACGGCTGAACTGGAGCCGGACCAGGATCGCGGTTGGTGCGAGGTGTGCGGACGCGGCACGCTCGTGTCCGCGCTCGTGCTCGGAGGCATCATCTGATGCCGCCCGAGCGGTACATCTATGCGCTACCGGCTTCACGGTCGAGAAGCGTGAGAAGGGCTGGTACTTCGCCCGATCGGCAAAACGGCATCGATACGAGGACTGGCAGGGGCCATACCGCTCCGAGACAAGCGTCGCGATGATGATTGCCCGGCAGCTTCGCCAGGAGATCACCGAGCGCTACCAGCACCAAGTAAACGGGAGGGCACCGTGAGTGCCGACAAAATCCGGGCGCTCAACGACGCGTTCCGGACCACGATGACCGGCGGGAGGGTGCTGATGACCGCCGGCGTCGACGCGCTGCCGTCGGACGTACAGGCCGTCGTTCTCCGGCGTGTGGCAACGTTCTCGGAGTTCACGCAGGAGAACGACCCGCATGGCGAGCACGACTTCGGCAACTTCACGCTCGCTGGCCGCAAGTTCTTTTGGAAGATCGATTACTACGACGCGAACATGGAATTCGGATCGGAGGACCCGGCCGACGCGTCAAAGACAACCCGCGTGCTGACGATCATGCTCGCGGAAGAATATTGATCCTTTGCCCCGCCGTGCGCGGGGCATTCCTTTGGACGTAGATTTGTGCGGCTTCTCAGGCTGTCGGGTGAGCCGCGGTGCTACAATAGTGCGGATGCAACGGGACTACTGGAATTGGCACAGCAAGAAGGAGGAACTCAACAATGCCGCCGGCACGGCCTTCTTCCACGTCCGAGAAGTGTGGTGGTGCGCGCTTGGCGCGAACATCGGGTACGAGCAGGACGGCAGCAGCGAGTTATTCACACGGCCCGTGATCATACTTACCAAGTTCAATTTAGACGCCTGCCTCGTTGTCCCGCTCACCGCTCGCTCGAAGAGCGGCAAATACTACTTTGCTGTCGGTTCGATCGCGGGACGCAATGCGACCGCCGTGCTTTCCCAAATACGGTTTGTAGACCGCAAACGTCTCGCGGTGAAAATTACGATGCTCGATCAGGATACCTTCGACGATCTCATCGCAGCTGTCGTCGGCGCTTGCTTTCCTCATCTCACTCTATAAATGTTTTCTCCCGCCTTGTGGGCGGGAGCAGGCCGAAGCCGTTTGTAGGCATATTATATACACCATTACGATGAACGGCAAATGACGCGACCAATCGCGCAGAAACAGCGTTATATCCCGAGCTGCTTTTCAATGGGAATTATATATTTGACTCCCTAGCTCAAACCGGCTATAAACCCCCGTAGAACAAGGGGCTGCCCGATGAGCAAGAGCACGATTTCGACCTTCCAACTTTTCGAGATGTTTCCCGATCAGGAAACCGCGCGGACCTATCTGGAGGGGCTGCTTTGGCCGGAAGGCCCGCGCTGCCCAGTTTGCGGAACTGGCGACAGGATCACGCCGCGCAAAGACGGCTTCTACCGCTGCAACCAGTGCAAAGAGGATTTTACGGTTCGCACCGGAACGATCTTCGAGCGGTCGCACGTTCCGCTGCACAAGTGGGTTTACGCGATGTACCTGCTCGTCACGGCGCGCAAGGGCATCTCGTCCATGCAACTTGCCAAGGAAATCGGCGTCACCCAGAAAACCGCATGGTTCATCCTCGGTCGTCTTCGCGAGGCTTGCGGTAAGGATTTCGGCAAGCTCACCGGCATCGTCGAAATCGACGAGACGTACATCGGCGGCAAAGAGGCCAACAAGCACGATCACAAAAAGCTGCACGCGGGACGCGGTTCGGTCGGCAAGACGCCGGTTCTCGGCATGCGCGAACGCGGCGGGCGCACGGTAGCGCGGCCCGTTGACGGCACCGATGCCGAGACGTTGGGCATGGAAATTCGCGAGAGCGTCGAGACGGGCGCGACGATCCATACCGATGAGCACGGCGGCTATGCCGGACTGCACGGCGACTACCAGCACGAAACCATCGTTCATAGCGCTGGCGAGTACGTCCGGGACGATGGCGTGACGACCAACGGTATTGAGAGCGTTTGGGCTGTCCTGAAGCGTGGCCTGCATGGCGTCTATCACCACGCCAGCGACAAGCACTTGCATCGCTACGTTGACGAGTTCACGTTCCGGCTGAATGAGGGCAACGTGAAGCGGCATACCCTGCAACGGCTGGACAGCTTCGTGGCGGGCGTTGCAGGGAAGCGGCTCACTTACAAGGATTTGATCGGATGACGGACCGTCCGAAACCGACACCGCCGCTAGAACTTGACGCCATCGCGCGGAAAGTTCTGGCGTATCACCCGAAACCAAAATCCAAGGCAGCGAAGAAGAGAAAGAAGGCTGTAAAGCAAATTGTTGCACGGTAATAAGCCTTTCTATCTGAACCTTGCGACTATTTTTTTGATAATTTTGACTGTAACAACCATAAGTGCAGCAGACCACCCTATAATTGCAAGAATATACATGAACATAGGAGCATTTTTTTCGGGCGGGATTGCTCCATATTGGCCCCATTTTATATTGATCGGCGCGAGCTTGGTTGGGTCAGCTGCTGTTACATGGGGATTGGTGCGCGAGTCTGAGGAATTCTGGACACTACCCAATTTGTTGATTATAGGCGGCGTCGTGATTGAGGCGCTATGTACAATATTGCTATTGGGATTTGACGAAGGCATTAGCAATGCCCAACAATCGACGATTATTGAGCTAATGCGCGCGGCTGGTTCGCGCCGAATTGACCCAGAACCATTTCTATCTGCGCTCTCGGGAAAGCCCAAGGCACAAGTATTAATAGAAGCGTCACCAGAAGCGCCGGATGGATTATCAACGGCGGCCCAAATAAGCAGCTTACTAATAAAAGCTGGGTGGCCAAAACCAGAATTTAAAAACATGGAAGAGAAATATCTACAATTGGTACTGCAAGCGCAAGCCCCAGAGCCAGCGGACTTCAACGATTTGAGAACATCGTCTCGAATATATTTAATATCTGGGCTCCCTGATTCGGGATTCGGTTCTGCATTCAATGCACTCCTGTTAGCAATCGCGGGCGGGTTGCATACTGTCCAGAATGGCGTAGGAGATCCGAGGTTAGCCCCTCCGAATACGCTTGTGGTGTTGATTTTCCCAAGATAGGGCGCACCATAAGCCACTGTCGGCAAAAGCATTGTCACCAAAATGCAAAGCACAAGTAGGGAGCCAAATATATAATTCCCTTTTCAATAGCTACGACACGTTCCAGAGCGCTGTCGATCTCGCTTTGGAAACCAGGAATATTCCCGGCTCTCTTGGCAAGATCATCAAGGTCGCGACGGATCTGTATGAGAGCGTGCCCGATTCTCTTTGCCGCGCGGTCACCCGTGCCGTTCCAAGATAACAGCTCGCGCCGGAAAAGCTTGTCGATCTCATCCGTGGTGTACAAAATCCGCCTGACATCGCCGGGGAAAGCATATAACGAGACGACCTCGCTCCAGGCGCGTCGCCAGTTCTGGCTGACTGTCGGGTACTTCTGGCCCCAGAAGCTGTCCTCGAAGGCGCCGAGCGCGGCTTCGGCAGTGGCGGCATCAAGGGCTCGGTAGATGCCTCTCAGCGCGGCCGCCACGGGCTTTCGGTCTTTCCAGGAGACGAAATCGAGGCTGTGACGCAGCAGGTGGACAATGCAGGTCTGGACCGTCGCTTGCGGGAAAACGGCGGTGATCGCGTCGGGGAAGCCTTTAAGGCCGTACGAGGTCGTCACCCCGGCGATGCTGGTGACCCTGCTTCTTGCCAGCCCCGGTAAAGAGCTGCGCTTCCAGCGCCGCGTCGGTCAGCTCGGCCGGCAACGGCCAGCCGAGCCCGGCGACGGTGAGCCGCTGCAACCTCAGCCGGACGGTCGACGGCGCCACACCGACCCGGCGGGCGATCTCGTTGCCGGACACTCCGGCGGCTTTCAACCGAAGCACGTCGCGCACCTGGCGCATCGCGATCTTCTCTGCTGGCATCGTCCCCTCCATGGCAAAAGCCGAAGGAGCGGACCCTAAGCGGGCCAGCAGAGACGCCCTCAACCGGGCGACTTCCGTCGGAATCAGCACCCGGATGCGCCGGATAGGTGATTTTGACGAGGCGGTTCTCGGCATGCCAAGTCGAGGCATTTTGATAGCACCACTGTCTTCGATTCCGTATGCTTGCCCGAAACCATGGAGAAGGGATAAGCATGGGACGGCGCGGTAAGCAGAAAAGCCTCCGCGCGCAGCTACTGGACGCGCGAGATAAGGTGCGGAGGCAGCTTGAAATTTTGAAAGGACAACCAAGCTCGGGGGACCCTCGTTGGGGTGATATTCGCGGCGTGATCGCAGAGCTTGAAGCGGAGCTTCGCGATTTGAATGCTGCATTTAACAACTTGGGCCCTGACGATGCTTAAATGGGGCTCCGAGGCGAGGCGTCCGCAGACGAGATCGCGGAAATACACGCTACACCGCCCAACTTATATTAACTCTCTGAAGGGGTAGGGCGCGATCGGTCAGGGCTAGTCCGCGAAGAAGGAGCACTTTCTAATGACTGCAGAGTTTCAAGCTTCTGCAATCGATCCTCGATTTTTCCGAGGGACCTTGTGACTGCGGCAGCGACCAATCCGGCCGCCGTGATACCAGCGTTTCCGAGAATTAATCCAATGTCTAGCGGCGCTGAATATCGATGCTTGCTGTAGATATCAGCCAGGGTACCCAAGGCACCCCACCCTATGAATACGGTCGCTGATAAATCTACAAGCCAATAAGATCGTTTTCTCATACATACCTCCGTCTGAAATCTGGGAGCATGATACTGTCGATCGGCCGTCATCAAGCGGGTAATTCTGGCGAACTCGAATTCCCAATATTATTCAACCGTTGGCCCTTCCGGAAACATCTCCAGCTCCGGCGGTTCCGGGGGTTGCGGCTCAGGCGGAACCGGTGGGGTCGGGCTGGCGGCGGAGAAGAACGGCCCTGACGCACCAGCTGGGTTTTCGGGGGTGCACATCTTTGGAGGGGGCGCGGGCGGTCGTGGCGACGGCGGCGGTAGAGGCGGATGGCCAAGGGACTGGACTTGTGCATACATTGCCTCTCCCACGGCGACGATTCCTATTGCTGCCCGCAGGATCGGAATAATTTGCTCACCAGTCCGATCGACGTAGGTAACCGGATCGTCTTCAACATACCGGTACAAATTTCCGACGGTATCAGTTCTCTCCCCCACCGGGTCGCGCGACAACCAGCGGCCGGCCGTCGGGTCGTAGGCGCGGTAGCGGGTGAGGAGGAGGCCGCTGTCGGCGTTGGTGAACATGCCAGCGTAGGTGAAATCGGTCAGCGGCGCGGTGGCCTGCAATGGCTGGCCGTAGGGGTCGTAGGCGTAGGCCGGGGCGCTCGTCGGGCTGGCAAAGACGCGGCGCGCCGTGCCGAGCTGGTCGGGGCCGTAGTAGAGCGGTGTTGCCGGGGTGCCCGGCACGAACTCGCCCTCGGCGTAGTATTCCCGGGTCGTCGCGTTGCTGGCGTTGCGCGCCTGGCAGATCCGCGAGCCACACCAGAGATACGAGGTCGTCACCCCGGCGATGCTGGTGATCGCGGTGCGCCGGCTGAGACCGTCATACGCGAAACTCGTCTGCTCGCCCGGACGCGCCGGGTAGGTGATCGCGACGAGCCGGTTCTCGGCGTCCCAGGCATAGTCGCGCGTGCCGTCGGACAACAGGTTGCCGTCGGCGTCCCAGGTCAAGGCCTGGCCCGACAGGTTGGTCAGCTGGTTGAGGGTGTTGTAGGTCGCGCTCTGCGTCCCGGTCGGCGGATAGACGGTCGCGGCGTCGCTCGATTCGGTGATGCCGGTGATGAAGTTCTCCGCCGTCGTCGTGAACGTGAAGTTGGAGAACTGCCCGGCATCGAGCCCGGTGTTGGAAATGCTCGCCAGCCGCCGGTCGCCGGAATTGGGCAGGTAGCCCCAATTCGTCGCGAGCGTCGAGGGGTTCGGAAGGCTGCGCCCGGTGATCTGCCCGGTCTGCCCGAGATAGGCGAGCGCGAACGCGCCGAGGTCGCTGGTGTGGCTGGTGAGCCGGCCGATCGCGTCGTAGCCGAAGCTCTCCGCCCCGGCGCCGGCGACGGTGCGCGACGCAAGGCGCCCGAGCGCGTCGTAGGCATAGGCGATGGCGCTGCTGGCGAGCGGGCTCTCTTCCTGTTGCAGCTTGAGCGCGCCGAGCGTGCCGATGGGCACGTAGCTGTACTGCGTCGTGCCGGTGCCGTCGGTCATCGAAATGCGGCGCGGGAAATAGGGGTCGTAGGCGAAGGCGACATTCGGCGTCGGGTTGACCGGGTTCAGATAGGCGATGCCCGAGAGCCGGTTATCCTCGGCGTAGCCGTACTGCTTGGTCTGGTTGAGTGCGTCGAGCACCGAGTGGAGCCGGCTCGTCGTGTTCTCGTAGGTGTAGGCGAGCGTGCTGGTGTCGACGTATTGCTTTGAGGTTAGCCGGCCCTCGACATCGTAGGCCCATTGCGTCGTGTTGCTTTTGGGGTCGGTCAGACTGGTCAGCTCGTTGTTATTGTTGTAGCCGAACTGCGTCTGCTGGCCGAGCGGATCGGTGATCGCGCTGAGGCGCCGGTTGGCGTCGTGCGTGTAAACCCAGAGCCGGGACAGCCGGTCCTCGTACGAGGCGAGGTCGAGCTTGTTGTAGGTGTAAAGGTCCGTCGTGCCGTCGGGGTAGGTGATCTTGGTAATGCGGTCGGCCGCGTCGTAGTCGTAGGTGACCGCCCAGCCTTCCGAATCGGTATAGGTCCGGATGCGGTCGTAGGAATCATAGGTGAAGCTGGCGGTCGTAAGGTTGTTGGCGTTCGTGATCGAGGAGAGATTGTTCGCGCTGTCGTAGTTGTAGGTCGTCTTCTGGCTCAGCGGGTTGGTGACCGAGGCCAACTGGCCCGCGGCGTTATAGGTATAGGTCGTCACCTGGCCGGCCGCGTCGGTATAGGTGCAGACCCGGTGCGGGGCGGTGCAATTGGGGCCGGTATTGTAGGCGAATTGCGCGATGGTCGCCTGCGACCCGCCGGCGATGGTCTGCGTGATCGTCGTCAGGTCGATGGCGTTGCTGGCATAGGCGAAGTTCGTGGTGCGGCCGATCGGATCGATGGCTTGGGTTAGGTTGAAGTAGTTGGCCGTGTCGTAGGAGCGCTGGCTGAGCTGCGTCGTGCCGTCGTCGAGCACCCGGCCGATGGCGGTGGGCTTTTCATAAGTGCCGGAGAAGTAGGCAGTCGTCTGGCCGGGATAGTTGAACCATATGCGATTTTCGAGCGGGTATTTGACACTTTCGATGCTCGTCGACTTGAGGCTGATATTCGCCCGGTCGTGATTGAAATGCCGGTCACGAGCCAGGCTGTAATTGCAGCCCCCGGTCGGGGTGCAGCCGGCCACGACGTAGGCGTTCTTGTCCCAATGAAAGCTGTCGCGATAGGACAGGTAGGCGTTATACGGCGTCAGCGGCATGCCCTGTGGCACGGTGTTAGCCGGGTCGCTGCCTGGGACCGGTGCGGGCTCCAGCCATTCCTCGCGCTCGCTGAACCCTAAAGGATCAGTGATTTGCAGGAAGCGCGGCGGGCCGCCGGTGCCCGGAGCCGTATAGGAGAAGCTCGTTGTGCCGTAGGGGGTCGTCAGCGAATTGACGAGTGAATTGGCGTCGTAGGCAAAGCTCGATGTCAGCCCGAGGACATCGGTAATCGAGCTGAGGCGGCTGCTGGCGTCGTATGCCAGGACAGCGCTGCGGCCGAACGGGTCGGTGATTTGCGTTATGAGCAGCGGTTGGCTGGGGAGGCCATAGCTAAACGTCGTTTGCCGCCCGGTCGCGTCGGTCAGCGATGTGAGCCGCAGCTGGCTGTCGTAGTTGAGCGTTGCGGTGTTGCCCTGCGGGTCGATGACCTGGCTGAGAAAAATGCGCCTCGGGTAGCCCGCGCTGCCGTCCGATTGGGTGTAAACCTCGGTGCCGCCGTTCGGTAATTGGCGCTGGTATTTGATCGGCGACGACGACACGCGCGTCAGGATCGAGCCGTCGTTGTTCTGCGCCGCGAACTGCCCCGTGCCGCTGTTGTACCCGGTGTAGTAATAGGCGCCGCCGCCCGGCAGATAGCGCGTGACGTTGGCGCCGGGATTGTTCGGATCGTCGGTAACGTAGCTGAGCCAATTCAGCGTCCATTTCTGGCTGATATTGAAAAAGCTGAAATTGGCCGGCTGGCTGTCCTCGCGCTGGTTATAGGTGATCGTGACCTTGGCTGATGGGCCGATCGGCGGCGTGTAGCCCACCGGCGTATCAGACAGGGTGAGGCTTACGGTCGATTCACCGATATTATAGCCGCACATTCCTGTCGGGCAGCCGGGCGGGGGCGGGTTAGCCGGTGGATCTTGCGCGCCGGCGACACCCGGCTGCGTCCCGCTGGTATTCCCTTTCCCCCACACCCCAGCCGCTTCGCCTTCGGACACCGCTCGCCAACCGGCATCGCTCGGCGTGCTGGCGGGGACGAGGAAATAGCCGCTCGCCTCCTCGTCGAGCGCAGCCTGTGTCACCCAAAGGTCCTGCCCCGGAAACACCGGGTCCACGACGCGGTAGCGGCCGTTAGCGCGGCCGACGATCGCCGCAAAATGCCCGACCTTCCAATGCATCACCGCCGACAGCGGGACGTTCTGCCCGGGCTTGCGAAAGACCAGGCGGTATTGCAGATGGGCCTGGTCGGCGAGCCGGGCCACCTCCGCGAGGCTCGTGCCGTTTGGCCCGGCGCTATACCATTGCAGCGCCTCGACCTGCGCAGGTTTCGCCCCTAGCGCCAGCATCAGCGTGTGCAGCGCCCTGGGGCCACAGTTGAATAGGTGGTCGGGATGCTCGCGCGCTGACGACAGCGCTTCGGCGGCAGCCTGCACGGCCTCTGTCGCAGAGCCGCTCACCGCCCGATTGGGGATTTCCCTGAACAGCGATTTCAGGCTATCGACCTGGCCGAGGGAGGCTTCGAGCCGCGCCAGCTCACCGACCGCACGATCGACGAGAGCCCGCGCGTGCGGCTCGGTGGCATTCCTGCCGTCATGCCAGGCGAGTTGCCAGGCATCGAGCGCGCGGGAGAAATAGCCATCGTGGAGATACGACAGGCCGAGGTTCGTCAGCAACGCCGGCGCCCAGCCGGAGTGCGGGTATTGCGAGAGGAACGCGGTAAGGCTGCTTACGTCCTCTGCGTCGGTGCGCCGTTCATACGCCGCCAATGCCAAGAGGAGCGCCTGGTCTTCCTCCACACTCGTCGGGGCGGTCGGGACGAGCGGCTCGGCAAAATGAGCGGCTCGGATGATCGCCGCTAGCGGGGCTGCGACGTTGGTAATTGTCGCCGCGTTCGCGGGGACCGCGACGCCGATTGCCAGCAGAAGGAAAAGCACGACGATCTGGATCGAAGCGGCGATTGATGCGGTGCTGCCGCGTCTCAGCAATTTCCGCCCGGAGTCCCGCCCGAATACTCGGCCAGGGTGGTGCTCATCCGGCATCGCTTGGTGCCGCACGGACGATACGATTTTCCCGTATCGGGCGATCACGGCCGCCAGCGCGCGAGACCAAGCATCCGATCTCATTGAGGTGTCCAATAATAGCAGCCCCAGGTGCCCGAGCCCCAATTCAAGGGCTGGGTCTGGCCAACAGCCGTATTGGTTTGCGATGTACGATTGCCGTTCTTGTCATAGGCATAGGCGACGCACATGCCATTGTCGTAAACCGCGGTTGTGACCCGTCCCAACAGATCGTAGGTATATGAGACCGAGGCCCGCGCTCCGTCGGCGGACAAAGTGCCGATCGTTGACACCGTGAACAGCAGCAGTTGCCTTGCTCTGCGGCCTCGAATGAACATCGCTCCTCCCGCCGCTATTTTTTCTTGTTACCAATGCGTGCGTGGGTCGCGCTGGACGACACCGCGCGGAGAATTAAGGACTTGCAGTACGATGCCGACGCTGATCTTCGAGGACTGGAACGCGCCACCTTGTACAACGACGCCGGGCGAGAGCTTGGATGACTGAAAAGCATTTCCCTGCAACACAATGCCAGGCGATAGCTTCGGAGATTCGAGGGCCGATCCCTGCAGCACCACGCCCGGCGAGAGCTTGGAACTCTCGAACGTCGAGCCGGCGAGAGCCGGTGCTGCCGACAGCAGCACGATCGCCGCCGCCAGCGGGAGACGCAGTGTCATGGTTTCGTCTTCTCGCCGACGTTGAACCCAGCCGCCTGGAAATCCGAGACGGCCCAAGGGTTGCTGGTCGACGGGTTGACGGTTTGAATGTAGTTGGTGATGTTCGAGAAGCTGGTCGTTGGCGCGAAGTCACCCGACGCATAATCGGTATTGGCGGTTCGAGTCAGGAAATCGAAGTGCTGCGGCCCCGTCGAGCCGACGAGCGCGCGGGCGCTCATCACCAGACCGAGCACACTGTACACGCCGGGCGCGATCGAACTGTTGACGGTGCATTCTTGCAACACGCTGTTCGAGCCCGAATAGCCAAAGTTGCTGTCATTGAAGGATGTGACGTTCCAAATCGCCGAACAGATGTTGGTTCCCGAGAACCCGGTCGTGTTGCCGTTGCCGGCGGT
>Ga0070731_10000571_pt1 | contig 47875 bp, 58 predicted proteins | sample Coa_R1_2_FD_66448 | JGI IMG/M metagenome (GOLD analysis project Ga0070731, IMG submission 66448) | Surface soil microbial communities from Centralia Pennsylvania, which are recovering from an underground coalmine fire - Coalmine... | ecosystem: Environmental > Terrestrial > Soil > Unclassified ...
CCTGCAGCGCAAGGGCAGCGACGATCAGGAACAGCACCACACCCAGAATCAGCAGGACGTATTCCACGGTGCCCTGGCCGTATTCGTCTCGGTGCAGCTTGCCGGCCAGCCAAATCTGTACGAATGAAAACCAAGACATGTTTTGTTTTGTCCCTCCTTTCTCTGTTCCGGCGGGGTTTCCCCCTCGCCGGTGCCCCTGACGTCGGCCTGCCAACCTAGACAATACCCGTTAGATCACTCGGGCACCACTACCCAGCGCGGGTAGTTTCAGGGTAGGGTAGGGAAAGTCCCCATTTGCTCGCAAATCGGCCCGGGAGAGGGGCCCCGGGGTGCCAGAACCCGGTCAGCGAACGCGAAGGATCAAGAGGGCGTTGTTCGCGACAATCCCGATGTAGATCACGACGATCAATCGAGTGACCGCGAGAAGACGTACGGGAGCCGGCCGCCCCCAATTCGCGCTGCGCACGATGAGTGCTGCCAAGAACGCAAGCGCCAGCGCCTTGAGGACCGGGAGCGCAGGTGTAAACAGGAAATCGCGCAAGATGGGATTGGCTTCGTGGGCGCCGCGTGCCAACGCCAAGTACGTTGTCGCAAGATCCATCGCCTGAAGAACCACGAGAAGCCCGAACAGCGTCCAAAGCCGTCCGGACGACGCGAGCACGCGGAAAGACCGGACAAGGGCCCGATCTCTTGCACGGCGTTCCTTCGAAGCATCCACAACGTATTTTTCCCGCGCCGCACCCGGCATACCTGTCGTCCCCACCAGTGTTTTACCGGCGCACGAGGGTGCGTTATGCTTGTGGCCGTGCATCGCGGATGGTCGTTCCGGAACTTCCCCTGGGCGATGGTGCTCACGGCGTTCGCCCTTCGTCTGGCGGCCATGTCTTTGTTGCACAGCTATCGGTTCCCGTCGATTCATGACCACTATCTCTTCGGCACCGAAATGGGACGCATCGCCCGCTCGCTGGTTTCGGGCGGTGGCTTCGGGTCACCGCTGCACGGGCATACCGGACCGACGGCAATGGTGGGCCCGATCTACCCGTTTGTCGTGGCGGCGGCCTTTGAAGTATGGGGTACCTATACAACCGCCTCCGCGATGTCCTTGTTGACCCTGAATGCGCTCCTGTCGGCGATTACGGCGGCGGTCATCTACCTGATCGGCCGGCGGGCGTTCGACAAGAGAACCGGTACCTGGGCTGGGTGGATTTGGACGGTGTTTCCATTTGCCGTCTACTGGCCGATCGTATGGGTTTGGGATACCAGCCTGTCAACGTTGCTGTTCGCCCTCGTCCTTCTTGCGACGCTGCGCCTCGCGCAATCTATGCGCACGGCCGACGGAGCACGGTACGGCGTGCTGTGGGGCGTCGCGGTCCTGGCCAACACGACCTTCCTCCCCCTGCTGCCCGCATTCCTGGGGTGGTTGTGCTGGCGGCAGAGCCGCTGCGGCCAGTCCTGGGGCCGTCCGGCGGCCGCCGTGGCCGTTGCGTTCGCAATCGTGCTCACCCCCTGGATCGTCCGTAACCAGGTGGTATTCGGACGCGTGCTCCTGCGCTCCAACCTTGGGCTGGAGCTGGCACTCGGCAACTCACCCGGTAGAGACGACCCCGCGGCATGGCAGCGGATCCATCCTGCGGTCAACCCCGCCGAAATGGCGCGGTACCGGACGCTCGGCGAACTTCGCTACATGGCCGAAAAGCGGCGCCAGGCACTGGACTTCATCACACGACACCCCGCACTCTTCGCCCGCCGCACCGCGACGCATGTTCTGTACTTCTGGTTCGGCGCGGGCATGCCCGCCCGCGTGATTCGCTTCCCCGAAGTGTTGTTCGGACTCCCCGCATTCGTCGCGATCCCGGGACTGTGGCTCGCGATCGCGCGGCGGTCTCCGGCGGCCTTCCCGTTCACCGCTGTCGTCGCTCTGTTCCCGCTCGTTTATTACGTCACGCATCCGGACCTGCGGTTTCGCCACCTGATTGAGCCGGAACTGATGGTCCTGGCGGCGTACGGCGCAGGCACAATCCGGCGCAACCGGCGAACCGGCGCCCGAGAGGACCGCCCCGGTCCTGCGACGGGCCCGGGGGAAGCGACCTAGCGAATTGAAGGACACCGGCCCCCACGATCAAGGGAACGTTCACCGCCAGCGCCAAAGCGGCCACCCCCGCGCATGCCGGCAACCGGTGGCAACGATGCGATACCCGCCGACGTCAAGCCGTGCGTGCCCTCACGTGATGACGGGTTAGGAGATAAGGCCTCCCGAAACTGCCGAAACCGTAACACATTTCCCGCCTGATGGAACGGATTCTTTGACTTCAATCGTCGAGCTTTCCCGCATCCCGTACAATTAAGTTGCGGAATTCAGTCGATTCTAGTCGGGACATGGAAGGGTTTTAGGTGGGACGGCCGTGCACCGTTTGCACGCACGCGCAGCGCGAGGCCATCAATGAGGCCTTGGCGGAGGGGAATTGCTTCCGGGAAATCGCGGCGCAATACTGCGTTTCCAAGACGGCCCTGCACCGGCATTGGCAGGCGCATGTCGCGGACGCGCCTGCCAGCACGCCTACCGCGCCCCGTCAGGCTAGCGTGACGGCGCGACCGCCGCTCGTGACGTGGGGGGTGTGGGCGGCGGGGATTGTGGAAGTGCTGGGGCGGGCGGGAGAGACGGAGGTCGGCAAAGTGTAGAAGGTAATATTTAAGGAGCAAGCGGTCCGGACTAAATCGTTGGTCCTTACCGTACTTCTCGGGGCGTCATGGCTTTTTTCTATGGCGTCCATTATCTGTCGGACTGTCCGTACCTTTGGGGCGCAAGTGTTCATGCAAGTTCGGCGCTGGCGGGTGTTGGGGCACGTCGAAAAGGCCCACTTGCCAGTCTTCTCGTGGTGGTTGTTGATGGTCAGACGTGACCAAAAGCTGGCGGCCTTGGTCGTTCATTTCCATCGAATTTCTTGATGAGCCCTCCAGGAGTGCCGGAAATCAAGTTGGAAATTCTCGTGAACGAAGTGACGCGGCAAGTGAAGGTAAAGAACACTTCCGTGGTGCAGATGCGTGCGACTCTCGGAGCAGTCGGGTTTCGATATTGATGAGGTAACCTCGCCGGTGTCAGCGCCGGTGATAAACTGACCCAGATCGCCGGACTGAAAGTGACCCACCCCCAGCAAAGTTACCCTTCCGACCTGTTCAGGTCGGGAGGTGACGATCTCACCTATGCTGGGAGGCAGGACGGTGAAGCAGCTGCTGGAGTTGCACGGCGCAGGCGCATCGATTCGTAGCATCGCCATCACTCTGAGCATCTCCCGCAATACCGTTCGAAAGTATCTCCGGACACCAGAGCTCCCTCACGCGGCGCCTCGATCACCACGGCGATCGAAGCTGGAGCCGTACGCGGCGCACATTCAGCAGCGAGTGGCCGGCGGGATCAAGAATTGCCACGTCCTGCTGCGGGAGCTCCGCGCGCGCGGGTATGCCGGCGGGTACACGATTCTCAAAGACTTCGTCCAGCCGCTCCGCCGCCGGCCGCCCGTCCAAGGGACGATGCGATTTGAGACGGCGCCCGGCGAGCAGGCGCAGGTCGACTTCGGGAGCTGCGCCTATGCGGCGCCGACGGGCGGGACGCGTCGTGTGTGGGCGTTCACGATGGTGCTCAGCTGGTCCCGGATGTTATACGTGGAGTTTGTCCGGCGCGCGGACACCAGCACGTTCGTCCGCTGTCACTGGCATGCGTTTGAGTATTTTGGCGGGATCCCGCAGCGCTGCCTGTACGATCGCACCAAGCTGGTGGTCCTGGGCACCGACGCCGCCGGCGCGCCGCTGTGGAACGAACGATTTCTCGATTTCTCGCTGCGGCTCGGCGTGGAGGCCACGCTCTGCCATGCGTATCGGCCGCAATCGAAAGGCCGGGTCGAAAGTAGCATCAAGTACGTGAAGGGCAATTTCTGGCCAGGTATCCAGTTTACCGATCTCGAGGACCTCAACCGGCAGGGACGTGCGTGGTGCGACACGGTCGCCAATGTCCGGCTGCACGGGACGACGCAGGAGCGGCCGGTGGATCGGTGGGAGCGCGAGCGCCCGGTCCTGCATGGCCTGCCGACGCCAGATCGTGTGCAGCCGTTTTTGTGCGAGGAGCGTCGGGTGGGGCGGGATGGCTATGTTCAGTGGGACGGCGCATGGTACGGCCTGCCGTGGCCATGGCGACCCGGCCAAGGCATCTCCGTGCAGGCGACCGATGGCTTGGTCGAGCTGTGGGACGGGAGCGCGCGGCGGGCCGTCTATCCTCGTGGGACGCGCCCGAGGCAGCGGCAAACGCACCCACAGCAGTGGGCCGGCTTGGCGCCGCACGATGGTCGGCCGCGGCTGGAGCCGCGGGGCGTGCAACTCGTCGACGTCGACATCGAGCGGCGACCGCTCACCGTGTACGCCGCGCTGCTCGGGGAATGATGCCGATGCTGGCGATCGAGCAAGCCCGGCGGCACCTCGAGCACCTCGGCCTCACGCAGGCTGCGTCGATCCTGGATGGCCGCTTGGACGTCGCAGCCACAAAGCAGGTCCCGTACGCTGATTTCCTCGCGGATCTGTTGCGCTTCGAAGTCGCGGCCCGGCGGGAGCGCTACCTCCGCACGCGCACCCGGCTCGCCCATCTGCCCTTCCAGCGGACCCTGGAGCAGTTTGACTTTCGCTTCCAGCCCTCGATCGACGAGCGGCAGATCAAGGAGGTGAGCAGCCTCGCGTTTGTCGGGGATGCGGCCAACGTGATCTTGCTCGGTCCGCCCGGGGTCGGCAAGACGCATCTGAGCGTGGCGCTGGCGCTCAAGGCGATCGATGCCGGCCATGGGGTCTATTTCGTGCGGGCGCATCAGTTGCTCGAGGATCTCCGCCAGGCCCAGAGCGAGCATCGGTTGGACCGGCGGATGCGCGTGTACTTGGCGCCCAAGATCTTGATCATCGATGAGTTTGGGGTGTGGCCCTATGACCGGACGGCGGCGACCGCGCTCTTTGCCCTGATCTCGGCCCGCTACGAGCGCGGCAGCGTCATCCTCACGTCCAACAAGGGCTTCGCCGAGTGGGGCGACGTGCTCGGCGATGCCGTGATCGCGACGGCGATTCTGGATCGGCTCTTGCATCACAGCCACGTCATCAACATCCGCGGCGAGAGCTACCGGCTCCGGGAGAAGAAGCGGGCGGGCCTGCTCGGGACGCCAGCCCAGGCCGAGAAAGCCACCAAGCCGGCCAAGGCATGACGATCGAAGGGGGGTGGGTCAATTCTAAACCGGCGATCGGCCCCGGGGTGGGTCAATTCAAAAGCGGCGTAGGTGGGTCACTTTTATCCCGGCGTTGACACCGGTGCCAGTTGTCTCGCGTCAGAATGCCGATGTGAAAACTGCGATCTACGCCGAAATGGCGATGGTCGGACTCATTTTGGCAATGGTGTTCGTTGTTTACCTTCTTCCGTTGACCGCTCTGAGCCTTGATGATCACAATGTGTTGCCCGAGCGTGGGGCAATGAGCAGCAACGCCGATTGGCTTTGGCATTTGGTGCGTTTCGATCAAGCCCGGCTCACCTACGTAGGCGACTTCGCCCTGTTTCGGCCAGGGCTGTTCTTCATGTACTGGGTTGGCGATGTGCTGGCACGACACTATCGGATGTCACTTAATCTCGCGACAGTGGCCCTGTATGCCATAGCCGCGTGCATTCTGTACCTCACGCTCCGACGTTGGTGTGGACGTTTGTTGGCATTCGCGCTTTGTAGTGTTTTTTTCTACCCAAACCAGGGATACGTACTCGCCAACGCCTGGCATGTAGCAGGATATCTTGTGTCGATTGTGCTGTACATCGTGGGTTTCTCTTTGCTCGACTGGGGAGTTTTCGTCGGAACGGCTGCAACCGGTAACTCACGATCCTTATTCGTATCAACGACGTTGGCGCTGTTTCTTTCGACCCTGTTCCACGAGTTTACCGTCCTCGCGATGCTGGCAACCGTTGTCTTCCTCTTCATTGTTGGTGGTCGGGCAACATCTAGAGCGCGATTCACCTTCCATGTAACGTTGCCGATCCTTATCGCACTCGGAGGTTACCTGCTACTCTACGGCGTCAATTGGGTGAGCTATCCGCCACCGCAGCTGTGGTCGACACATCCGATCAACACTTTATGGACCACTGGCTCGTTGAGGAGCTTCGTGAACAACACCGTCGCCCTCCTTATACATGCTGGGATGTTCTTGTGGCCGACAGACCTGGCGTACAAGCCGTCCTTGAATGTTCTCATAAACGAAACCCCCCTGCCTCCGGGCGCACTGCTGCGCATCGTGTTGGCGATACTAGCCCTGGCGCCAATCTACCCCGCCCTGACCGCAGTGATTAGATCGGCTCGAGCACGCGCATTTTTGGTCACCGAGGTGGCCTGCGTGGCGGCGGCGATAGCAATCATCGTCGCGGTGTCCATCGGTCGCCTAGCGACGGCCGGTACTTTCCGTGACTATTACTATCCTTTGGTTGGTTTTTTCTTGGTGGTGTTGGCCGGACGAGGACTTGGTCTGTACCTCAACCGGACACGGAACACGTGTCCCGTTGTTGCGCGATGGATCCTTGTTTCGGTTCTCATGTTAGCCGCGACCGGCCGTGCGATTGAAATCCACAAGATCCACCAGATCAGATATAGGCAGATCGAGGCGGAATTGAAAATCGTCGCGGCCCTCGCTGGCTTTTTCGAGCATGCACCTGACCGCTGCCATGCTGGGTTAGAGATGCACTACGAGGCCGAAGGAAAAAGACCGCTCTGGTACGTTCCGCGCTGGATCATCACCGATCGCTTACCCTCGTTGGCCAACATGGAGACAGAGTTGCAGTATTTCGACTGTGGGATTCGGTCCGGCCGTCCAGTGTACACGGTAATCACGGCCGATCATGACCTAATGCGGATTGATGTAATGTTGCGGGAACTCGCTCTCGCTCATGGCCCGAGAGCGCCGGTGGCCTTCGTACGCGGCGAATTTGGCAAGGAACTGTTCGACCAAGCGCGGCCGGATAACAGGTTCGAGGCAGCGCAACGCCAAAGCGTTGACAACCATCTATGGATCATCGCCCGGACGCGGGAACCCGTCAGGTTAGATGGCCTAACGATTTCGTTTCGCTATCCGAGTCAAAGTCACATCCTCTACCATTTTGGGATTCGAGTACTTCCGCCAAGAGGAACGAAAGCTGACATTCTCACGAGGTCGGTTGCGTTTATTGACACGATCGTGCGGTCATCGACCGGATCGAGCCTGGTCGCCGATTCCAGTTCGCCCGGTCCCCTACCCGTCCGCGGTGACAGTTGGATGAGATGGATCCCGACATTACCAGCCGCGTTTAGCGTGACTTTCCGCCGCGACGGCCCCGACTGTCTTGTCTTCCTGAAGGAGTACCTGTTGGGCCAGATGCCGGACTGCCCCGGGCAGCCTGTCGATGTGGAGATCTTGCAATGGTCAAACGGGACGCCGAACGTTCAACTCGAATCGATAATCAGCGCACCGGCCGGATCCCGCTTGGATTGGTTGACGATCGGCCATAGGTGGATTCTGCATTGAAGGGATCGACTTCGCATCCACGCCCGCCCGTTTTCAATCTGTTATCAGGAATTGACCAACACCAAGCACGACTCCGTAATGGTAACCGCAATAAGCTGTGATGACTTCTCTTGAGCCGTCTGAGGGGGACACGCTATCGCGGCACGGAGGACACCAGCGGGGCTGATGCGGTCGCTAACCCTCGGCGGACTAGGGAAGAGAAGAGGTCCACATTCGCTGAGCGGCGAACGGCGGATCGACCACGGCTTCTTGTCCAGCCTGATGTCCTTCAACACCCCGTGTCGTAGCCGTCCCTAAGGAGGATCAGCGTGCTGAATCCACGCGGGCTCGGCAGGTACCCAACGACCACGAACTCCTCGCGGTGCCTTATCGGCACCTCGAGCCAGTCCGGGCTCCGGAAGCCGGGCCGTTGGACGATGATCCGCAGCAATGTGTCGCTGGCGAGATCGACGGACTGTGCCGCTTTGCCCCAGGCGCGGTCAAGAATCGCCTGCGCGGCCGCGACCCGCGCAGCGTTTTTGTCACCGTGCTGCATGATACCGATCGTGCCGGGACTGCCCGCGCAGTCCACACCGCAGGTGCGATGAATCGCGATAGACGGCATATCCTTAAGTGGTTCGATGTCGAGGTCGTGAGCCTGGCGATCCTATCACGGGCCATTCTGCCCATCGTGGCGCGGCTGACGGTCCACTCTTCCTCACCGGCTGATCTTTTCATCCAATGGGATGCGGTGTATTATGTGGGCATCACGCAGCACGGTTATACCCGCCCAATGAATTTCTTTCCCGCGTTCCCGATTTTCGTGCGGGGCTTGACGATCATCGGATTTAGCACGGTGCCTGCGGCGCTGCTGGCAGCCAACCTTCTGTTCATCGTAGGCGTTTGGACGGCGGCGCGATGGGCGGCCCAAAGTGGGGGGGAGGACGTCGGCCTCAATTTAGCCCTGCTACTGATGTTCTTTCCCACCACGATCTTCTTCTCGACCGCTTACCCGGAGTCCATGCTCTTGCTACTGAGTGCGGTTGTTTTTCTCCTCGCTCCACGGCGGACGTGGCTAGCGTCGGCGTTCGCGGCCATTGCCTCCGCCGCACGACCGCCAGGCATGTTCCTCTCACTCGTCGTGCTAATCAGCGGGCCGGCCAGACCGTGGGGGCACCGGATCGCACAGGCTGGGATCGCGCTCACCGGCCTCTTCGCATGGTGCGCCTGGAACGCCGTCGCCTGGCGCAACCCGCTGGCGTGGATGGCCGGTGAACTGGCGGGCGGCCGTCTTGGGCATGTAACCAGTCTCACCGGGTGGGTATTGTTGCCGCTGTGGCAGATCACCCAATCGTCGACCTATGTACTGACGTCCACGTCGGGCACCTTTCTGGATCCGCTCATGGCGATTGTCGCCGTGGCCTTGCTCCCGGTCCTCTATACGGAGCGCCGATGGTCGGAACTCCTGTACGCGGCGCCAAGCGTGCTAGCGCCCCTCCTAACCGGCGCCGTGGGCCATCGGTCGGCGGGGTTCGCTCGTTACGCCGTTGTGCTGCTCCCTCTGCTCTACCTTGGCGCAGAGTGGATCGGATCATCACGGTGGGCCCGTGCGCTGACCGTTCTTATCCTAGCTTCGCTGGCGCTCTGGTGCATAAACTTGTTCTTCCGCGGCCAATTTCTCGGGTGAGGCGTGCCATGGCGCGGCGGCGAGGGCGCGGCGCACATGGTGCGCGTGATGTCTCTACGGCGCACGTTACTGGTATTGAATGTAGCGGGCCCCCGCGGACGTACTGGCTTACACCGTAGGCCCGCACGGCCGGACCGCCCCCGAGAGGGCTGGGTATGCACCTCCACAGCGTCGTCATCGCGTTCAAACCCGCACCGATAAAGACGTTCGACACATCTCTCGCAAGGCACGCTCGCTCAACCCCGTCCGGCTGATCAGTCGGTCCAACGGCACCTCCTGAAGAATCGGGCAGACGGACGCGGCTCAAGAGTCATGGCGAGGATATCGATACTCGGTGACCACCTCGCCGGTATCATCTATGAGGCCAGCCTCTCTGTCGTCTAGCTTGTTTGATTCCTTGCCGATGTATCGGACAGCCTTGGCGATCACCGGGCGGCGGAGCAGAAGACCGAGACTCCGTTGTGAGCACGGATGGCCGTCCGGTCGCAGGCTTTTTGACTCAGGATGCACTCGATACTCCGCGATGACATCCGCGTAGGTTTTCACCCGTGCCACACCATCGTTGCCGTGATCGCCCCATGTCCGGATGCGAAAAGACTTACCGGATTACCGGTCAAGCCACTCGAGCTCAGACCATTGAGACGGCGCAGACGTCCATGGAGCAACCAGATGAAAGTGCTCCGGATCAATTCCAGAAGGATGGACGAACGAGCGGACAAAGGCAGTAGCAAGAAAGTTGGCGGGTTAATTTGGTCCGCATACGGCTTCCCTTGATTCACACGAGCGAAGAGTCGAAGTAGTGACGGGCTGCTGATCATGATGCGACCGATGATACGTCTTTCCAATAGGTCTTCGGTGAGGATACCATCCCAAACTTGTCGAATCCAAGCTCGGTTCGATTTCTTTGGATCGGAATTGGCCCGAGTGCGCACTCGTTCCGCCACAGCCCCATTTTCAGAAGCCTCGGTCCCGCCGTCCCACTCATTCGTGCTGGCGCAACCGGCGTGCTGGCCGGCTCCGCCGCGACATGCGCCTGCCAATGCCGGTGGAGTGTCGTCTTGGAAACTGCGTACTGCGCGGCGATGTCCCGGAACGAAGACCCTCTGCCGAGGCCTGATTAATAGTCTTGTGATGGGTGTGTGTGCAGATCGTGCAGGGTCGTCCTATTGAAAAACACTCTGGTGTCACGAATAGAATTCGAGTTTCTTAAGCTAAATTGTACAGGACACTCAGAGGCCGCGACCAGATCGCGAGATATTGCCGTTCCGCTAGGCGGGAAATCTGTTACGGTTCCGGCAGTTTCGAACCCGCTTAGCTCCTAACCCCTCATATGATGACCCACGAACCAATCGTCCAAAGAGCCATGAAGAAACCCTGCGACATCGCCAAACCGATTTCAACGTCCGGCCGGTTGACCTTCGCGAGCAGAATATAGAGCGGAAATGCCTCCAAGAGGTGCCGAAGAAATGCATAGGATCTTGGGAAATCTACGACTGGCAGGAGCACCGAGTACAAAGCCAGCACCCATAGAGGACGCGAAAGATGTCGACGATTTGGGAGCAGGAGAGCCAGCGCCATGATGAAAGCCGCGGAGCTCAAGCCGAGCCCGGTGATCAGCGAGCCGTTCACCGTCTTGCCGGCGTCATTTCCCGATGGCAAAAGCTTACTGTTCGAAGGGGCCATCCAACTCTGGTGAATATGCCAGTAGGCAAGAAAGTCTCCCGTGAGCCGATACTGATAGAAGAGAAACGCGGCCGTTCCCAACGGAATCAAGAGAAGAAAAAGCGCATCCGGGCGCCACACTCGTGTCGCTTTCACCGGCCCGTCTGGTAGGCCACGGTTCTGCAACGCATACATGTAGGCCAGTGGCGCAACCGCAAGAATGCCTTCGGCCCTTGTGAGAGCGAGCAAGAAACCGAAGGCGCCAGCCGCCCGCCAATTGCCCATGCGCGCGTAATAGAAACAAGCAACGAGCAACGCCAAGAACAGCGGTTCGCTGAGAACGGCCGAAAGAAGAAAGGCGGACGGAAAGGCGAAAAGGTACCTCACCGTGCGCGCCGCGACTTCGGCGCCGTCATTAAGAAGGACCAACCGATAGAGGGTGAAGCAGGTGATCAGAACGCAGACATTGGAAACCACGAGTCCGCCGACGTACGGGCCTCCAACGGCGTATCCGACGATCCGCATGAGGAGTGGGTAGAGCGGAAAGAAATTATAGTTCGCCTGGCCGAGCGCGTTCCGCGTCGCCGAATATCCATGGCTCGCAATGTCCACGTACCAACCGGTGTCCCACGCGCCCCAGATGTCCAGCAACCCCCGCTGAGAGGTATATTGGGGCCAAAAAAATCGGGCGCCGGGCACGCTCGCGAGCAGGGGGCCGACCGCCGCGCGGGACGAAACGCCAATAATTTCTAAGGTTAGTCGGGTGATCAGAAACACCGCAATTATCTGTATTGCGTGCGGAGGAATCGGTAGCGGTACCGCCACGCGTCGCCGTGCGCCGGAGCGCGACGCCGCCGTTCCTGTCGATTCCGACAAGCCTGCTGACGGGACTCGCCTCATGGCGTGCACCTAAGTGGCCCGAAGCCACTCGATTTCGGCGCCACTAAATGTCCTTCTGCGCCAGCCTCACCGTGAGCGGGGCTCGTACGCAAGCGACTGTTCAATCGTCTCAATATTCGTCCGTTGGCCATTCATTTCAGGAGGGCAAGACTCCTCTGCTAGTCGTTGCCCTTGACACTGAGTACGGTCCGCTCCTCATGGGGCCCGCACGGCTATGCGCCGATCGACCTGCCGCCAAACAAAGACTCCGTCAACCGAATCTGGGACCCAGCCAAGGGCCTCAACGAGGAAAGCCAACGCTTCGCGCTCGTGCGGGGACGGACCCAACAAGACCGTCCGTATCCGCTGGCGCTCCAACACAGCGATGACGTCCGCCCTCAAAGCCGGCGTCAGGGTGGGGACGCGTCCTACGTCTTCGATTTCGATAAGTGCGCGCGACAAGGAAGTCGGTGCAGGCCACGGAGCCCTGCCCTCTCCGAACGCGTAACCCTCCGGCATCTTGAATGCCATGCGTGCCTCGGCCTGCCACAACATCGCCGAGGCGTGATCGGCGGCAATGTCCGTGGAAAACGGCACGATCAGCGCAGGGGACTCGATCGCCTGCGCATCGCGCGGCCGGCGAAAGAAATCCGGCACATCGAGGCTGGTCGCCGGGTACAAAGGGATTCGCGGAAACAGAAAGGCCAGGGCCGCAAGGCTGGCCACGGCCCTGAGAACCCGCTGGTGACGCGGCACCGATCGGTCGGCGATGTAGAGCGCGAGCACAAATCCCAGCGGCAGGTAAAGGTATTCCCCGAACCGGTTTGCCGCAATGTCCCGAAAGAAAGGGACGACCTGGAACAAGCGCCACGGCAGCGGTATGCCGGTGGATCGGTTGCCCGCGATGTGCAGGGAAGGTCCCAATGAACAAATCACGATCGCGATCAGGAGGGTAAGCAGGAACCGGACCGTCGCGTCGCCGCGCTTTGTGCGGCCGATCACGGCGAGCAACACGATTAACGGGATGCCGACGTACGTGTTCCACTCTCCTCCCGTAAAGCTCGCGGACAGGAACAGCGACCCGAAAATCGCCTGCGGCGATGTGGGAAGAATAAAGCTCAACAAATTCGCGGCGTAGAAATCGGCCACGCCGTGGACGGGATGCGACGGCTGCCAGCGGCCGAGGAACGTGAGATAGAGTGGATAGGACAGCACCGGAAATGCGATCAGGAATGCGAGCGTCAGGCTGCGCAGCACGTACCGCACGCGCTGTGACGTGACGGCATGGCGGCACGCGACAAGCAGCACCAGGGTGCCGATTGCTGCAAACACGCACTCCATGAGCAGCACTTCGGCGCTGATGAAATACTGGATGAGCGCCAGCGCGGCCAGTTTGGCGCCGTTGTTCCATGCGGGCCGTCGCTGGGCAATGAGGACGTCGTGCAGCACCAGTAGGAATAAGGGAGGCGTGAACGCCGTGGTCATGTGAAGGTGACCGACGGCGTGGGCCGTCTGAAAAGGCGAGAACCCATAGACGGCACCCGCGAGGAGCGCGGGAAGGAATCCGCATCCGAAGACCCGGACGGCGGCAAAGTATGCACTCCACGCCGATACGATCAGGCTCAATATCAACGCCAGGTTGTACGACAAGATGGGGCCGGCCGACACGGTGACCGGACTCATCACGAGGCCGACGAAGGGCACGGCGGTATTCCAGGCGAGGTTGGCCCCCGAGTCGGAGAAGATCCAATTGGTCAGCAGCGGGTTGAGGTGATGTGCCAGCGCGTACGGGATCCACGCGAGAAACCACATGAATGACAGGGGATCCTGGGCAGCCGGCCCGCGTTCTCCCCCAATGTAGGCTGTTGCGGGATGAGAGAGGATCGGGAAGAACAAAATCAGGGCAAAGCAGCTGTAAAGGGCGAAGGCCAGGACGTGCTGCCCTGTCGGTCGCCCGGCCATCGGCCGCGTCAGCCACCTCGTGAGAGGCGCTTTCATTTGTCCCGCAGGTCCGCGGGAAACACCATGACCAGCCGTCCGTATCCGGTGGGGGTGGACGGGCCGGAAAGGATGTTTGGATACGGAAAGTACGTTGCCTTGGCGACTCGGCGGTATCGCTCGATGATCGGCGCGATTTCGCCGGAGGAGCCGAGGACGCCTACGGCGACATTGTCGGCGCCCCAAGGCCCAAGCCAGCCGAGGACATGAGTCCAGTTTGCCCGAGCGGGCTCCTCATATCCACCATACGTCGGGGCTAGGAGGTCCATCTGCTCAGCCCGCAGCGGGGTCAGCGCCGAGAGGCGGCCCCCTCGTGCCGTATATCGTTTCGCCGCTTGGACCAAATCACTAAACTGGTCGAGCAAGAATCGGCCGCACACAGGGGCCTCACGGGAGTCCGACAGAACGGCGGCAGGCACCCGGTAGACCGTCACGCCACCTGTCCGCGTCCCCGCACTGCCCACGAAGGACGACAGCCACCCCCACGCTTCTTGGTCGGGCCCCGCGATGATGATAGCCCGAACGTCGTGGGCAGCAAGGAATCCCCGGAGGCATATCCGGTACCTCGGCACAATTGGGCCGGAATAGAGCATGTACGTGACGAACGAGCGGGAGAATGATCGCGGCACCAAAGGTCCCAAGTAGCCGCCGCTCATGGGGAACCACATCCCGGTTTCAGCCTGCCACAGCATGCTGTCCCCCGTGTACCCGTACGGCACGACTATGGTATTTTCGTCTCTGCCCAACCGCCTGAAGTCGCCGCTTTGAAAGAACGCAGGCACATCGCGCCAAGTGTCGCGGCCCGGAGCGCCGAGATTGGGGGCAAGACAGATCAGCGCGAGCGCCGCAAGCGCCCACCGTTGCCAGCGCTTGCCATGCTCGTCGCTGAGCCACAGCGCGACCATCACCCCGGCGACAAGCGTCACGTACAGGGTGAAGCGCGCCGGCAACGCCTGCCGGATCAGCGGAAGGTACACGGTGAGCGCCCACGGCGTCGGGCCGATCTCTACGCCGGCAATATGAAGGATTGGACCGAGCGCTCCCGCCGCGGCCGCGGCCGCGGAGAAGATCAGGACCTTGGTCCGCCGCGCGGACCAGTACTTGATGGCACATAGAACGATGAGCGCGACCAGCGGCAGACCAAGATACGCGCCCGCCTCGGCGTAGTTCCCGGAGAATCGCGACGAGACCGTCGTGAAGGTGCGCCCTCCGAGCAGGGTCACAGGCGTCGGCACGACGTAGTTGAGCAGGTCCGCCGAGTATATGATTGGAGAAGAGATGAGACCGGGAAGGTCTGCGATGCCCTTGACCACATAGTAGAGATAGGGGGCGAGCATCAGCCCCGCGAGCGCGTACGCAAGCACCACGTACCCGGCCACACGCAGCATCCGGGTCCGTCCACCCGAACTATTGAATGCCAGACCGATGATGAACGCCACGGCCCCCCAGACCGTAGCGGTGGCAAAAATCTCGGTGGAGAAGCCAAACTGCAGAGTCAGGAGCAGCGCCGTGACGATCACAAACCGCGTCGCCCGCACTTCTCGCTCGTAGAACCGGAGCGAGAGTAGCGCGAGGAGCGGCACGACAAACGTTAGACCGAGGTTGAGATGACCGTGCCCCTGCAAGTGTGCCAGTTCATACGACGAGAAACCGAAGATATATCCTCCCGCCAGGGCGGGCAGGTGCGCTCGGGTCATGTGCCTGCACAGCAGAAATGCGGTCCAACCGGCGAGGGCCGGGGCCAGAAGCGACGCGATGTTGAACGCGACGACGGGACCAACGGACAGTGTGAGCGGCGCAAGAGGCAAGGCGGCCGCCGGCACGGAGGTCGTCCAGGCGAGGTTCACCCCGTCCGGCGCCCACACCAATTTGGTGAGAAATGGATTCATTCCGTGCTGGATCGCATGAGGCCACCACGCGAGAAACCAGATGAAGAGATCCGGATCCGCACCCGAGCCGACGGTGTAATGCCGCGGATCCCTGAGGGTCGGCCACCCAAAATCGGCGACGGACACGAGGAGATACACAATCAGCGCCGCGATTGAGAGACGCCGGTCCGCCCACTCCCGCGTCCCTCTCATCATCGCGGCTGTTCTTGAAACAAGTAGATGCGAATCGTCGGCAGACCCGGGAACGTGCGCTGGTCCACAACTCTCCCCGCGGCGGCCAGCGCTTGCGGCACCAAGTGGCGGGGGTCCGTCCACCACTCATGACTGTATACAAGCCAGACGCGGCGATACGCGCCGGCCATGCCGCGCAGTCGTGATGTGTCGGCCGGCGTGGCCCTGGGTTCTCGCAGGCCGCCGTCCGGGAAATCCCGCGGCACACCGTGTTCCGGGATGGTCAGGCCCCACCGATGGAAATAGTAATCAAACGGCAGCTGGACAAGATTGTCGTGAAAGAGGATCACGTCGTCCGAGGCGACACTCGTCGCGACATAAGCGGCGGCGCGGTCCCACGCTTCCCACTTCGGCATCGTTCGGTAGTAGACGATCAACCCGGCCAGGCAGCTCAGAAGAACGAGCGCGACGGCTGCGTACCGCGTCCCGCTGCGGCGCAGCGTCAACAGGCCGCGGGCGGTCAGCAGGCACGGCACAAGCGATGTCCAGATCAGAGTTCGATACCCGGCTGTCAACGTTGCCGGCGTAAGCAGCGGAAAGCCTGCCAGGCCGAGGACCACCGCGCACCCGATCGGCAACATCCAGACGATCAAAACGCACCGGATCCAACGACGGTCGGTCGACGAATCCAGGAGGCCCCTCACGATCAAGGGAACGGTCACCGCGAGCGCCAGGGCGGCTGCTCCCAAGCGCGCGCCGGTCGACGGTTCGGGGCGCGCTCCAAAAAGCGGCGAGAATGCGTCCGGCAGCAACGAGGCCGTTGCGCCCCACACGCTGAGCGACGTCGGGCCCGCGGTCCCGGCCCGGAGCTGGCCCGCAAGCATCAGCAGTATCGGACTCCACGCAAGCACGACAAGGCCCTGAGCGACGGTCCAACGCCGTATGAACGTCGATGTCACACCCGGGCGGCCGCGGAGCAGGATGACGATCACGTTTGCCGTGGCGAGCAGCAGCGCGGCGCTATGCTCGGTCCACACCGCGGCGGCCATGCCGACGACGTACAAGCCCCAGGCGCCGCGCGGCGGCCGCTCGCGCAGCACGAGGACCAGTCCCAACAGCGCGACGGTGGCCGCGAGCATCAGGAGCGGATACATTCGCGCTTCCTGACCGTACCACACGTTAAACGGCGATAGGGCCAGGAGCAGCGCCGTAAGAAGCCCAAGGCTCGCCCCGCCGAGCGCGCGGCCGAGAAGATACGCCGCGGGGATCGTGAGCATCTCTGCTATCGTCGAAAAGGCGCGTAGGGTCCCCACCCGGTCGCCAAGGGCCAGCCAGAAGTGGAGCAGCATATAGTAGAGGGGCGGGTGTGCATCGAGCCGAGCTGTCCACCGCCAGATGTCGGGCACGGAATGTCGTGCCATCCACAGGCTAAATGCTTCGTCGGTCCACAGCGGTGGCAGCCCGAGATGAACGAGCCGAACGACCGCCGCGAGGAGCATCAGCGCAAGGACGAGTCGTGCTTGCCGTGTCGCGTCTCCTCCCATACCGCTCCTCATTGTAACGCCCAGAGCCATCCTACCCGAAGACTACCCAGCGCGGTGCCCGGGCATATCTCTACAATGAAAAAGGAGTTCAGAAACGGGGATGGAAGCCTCGCCCATCAAGCGATCGGGGGAAGTGATCATGACGCCAATAGAGGCGCCAAGCGGGTCGGATTGCGACGTCTCTATTATCATCCCCGCGCATAACGAAGAAGAAAGCGTCGCCCACCTCCATCAACAAATCGTGGACGCCATGGGGCAGTCGGCCGTGGCGTGGCAGGTGGTGTACGTGGACGACGGCAGTACCGATCAAACGTTCCAGATCTTGGATGCGATCGCCCAGCGGGATCCCCGCGCCGTCGTCGTGCAGCTCCGCCGCAACTTCGGCCAGACCGCGGCCATCGCGGCCGGCATCGATCACTCGAGCGGGACGGTCATCGCGCTCCTGGACGCCGATATGCAGAACGACCCCGCCGACATTCCTCGGTTGCTAGAGAAGCTCGACGAAGGGTATGACCTTGTGAGCGGCTGGCGGAGAAATCGACAGGACGCGTTCTGGAACCGGCGCCTGCCATCCATCGTGGCAAATTCGCTCATCTCCGCGGTGACAGGCGTCCGTCTGCACGACTACGGCTGCACGCTGAAGGTGTACCGGCGGGACATCCTGGAGCATGTCCAGCTGTACGGCGAGATGCATCGGCTGATTCCGGCGTACGCGGGATCGGTGGGAGCCCGCATCGCGGAGATGCCGGTCAATCACCGCGGTCGCCGGTTCGGCAGATCGAAGTACGGCATGGCGCGCACGATGAAGGTTCTCCTCGATCTGCTCACCACGAAGTTTCTGTCGAACTATGTGACAAAACCGATCTACCTCTTCGGCGGCAGCGGTCTGGGGCTGGCGTTCATCGGGTTCCTGCTCACCGCCGTGGTCGCCGTTGAGAAGATCTTCTACGGCATCTGGGTCCACCGAAACCCACTGGCCTGGATCGCGGGGTTCAGTTTCGTGTCCGCGTTGCAGTTGATGTTGATGGGCCTGCTCGCGGAAATGACAGTCAGAATCTACCATGAGTCGCAGCGCAAGCCTACATACCTGGTTCGCCGGGTCGTCAACCGTCCTGAGGACACAGTCGTTGTGCGGCATATCCGGGTTCGTCGCTAGCGCGCTCGAAGGGGACTGCGCGGAATCGACTATTCGGGCCATGTGCCGGGCGATCCGGCACCGCGGGCCCGACGACGAGGGCTATCATTTCGAACCCCAGGTGGCCCTTGGGATGCGCCGCCTGAGCGTCATCGATCTCGCGGGCGGCCACCAGCCCATGAGCAACGAAGACGGGACCGTCTGGATCGTTTTCAACGGGGAAATTTACAATTTTCTCGCGCTGCGGGCGGCGCTGGAGGGCCGGCATCGCTTCCGCAGTCGCTCGGACACCGAGGTCATCGTGCATCTTTTCGAGGACCTCGGTGCCGGCGCGGTCGAGCGGCTCGAGGGGATGTTCGCGTTCGCTGTTTGGGACGGGAATCGCAAGCGCCTGGTCCTGGCCAGGGACCGGATGGGTAAGAAACCCCTGCACTATGCGCTGCTTGGCCGAGAGTTCATCTTCGCCTCGGAGCTGAAGGCGCTTCTTCAGCATCCGCGGGTGACCCGGACGATGTCGATTTCGGGCCTCGCCCGCTATCTGGTGCATGACTACGTCCCGGCTCCCGGAACGATCTTTCGCGGGATCAGCAAATTGCCGCCGGGCCATACCCTCGTCTACGAGGACGGGACCGTCCGGCTGCACCGGTATTGGGATCTGCCGGCGCCCGAGGGACCAACGGGCCTCACGGAGGATCAGGACGCGCGGCGGCTGCAGCAACTCCTGGAGGACGCTGTGCGGCGGCGACTGATCAGCGACGTCCCGCTGGGCGCTTTCTTGAGCGGCGGCATCGACTCGTCCGCCGTCACCGCCCTGATGGCGCGGAACGCGAGCGGTCGCGTCAAGACGTTCAGTATCGGCTTTGCGGAAAAGTCGTTCGATGAGGCGGCGCATGCTCGCCGGATGGCCGCCCGCCTGGGTACTGATCACCACGAGACGGTCATCACGCCCGCGGCGGTCTTCGATCTGATCGGCCGGATCGGCACGCTCCTCGACGAGCCGCTCGCGGACGCGTCGTTTCTTCCCACGTATCTCCTGTCTCAGTTCACCAGTCAGCACGTGACCGTGGCGCTCTCAGGCGACGGCGGCGACGAGTTGTTCGCCGGATATCCCACCTACCAAGCGCACCGCATCGCGCGACTCGCGGAGCGGGTTCCCCGTCCTCTATTGCGGGGGGCGCGGGCACTGGCCGAGCGCCTCCCCGCCTCGTACGCGAACTTCAGCCTCGACTTCAAGATCAAGAAATTCACCGCCGGGCTCGGCTATCCGCTGGAGCTTCGCCATGCCCTCTGGCTTGGATCGTTCGGCCCGGCGGACCTGCCGGCTCTCCTGACGCGGGACGCCTGGCGTGAGGTGGCGGAGGACGACGTCTTCTCCGAGGTTCGCGGGCATGCCGCGGCGGCGGGGAATCGAGATTGGTTGCACAAGGCGCTCTACCTCGACGCCAAACTGTATTTACAGGACGGCGTGTTGGTCAAAGTCGATCGCGCCAGCATGGCGTGTTCACTCGAAGTGCGCTGTCCGTTCCTCGACACGGCGGTTGTCGACTACGCGAGCCGGCTCTCCGGATCGAAGAAGCTCCGCGGCCTGACCACCAAGTACCTGCTGAAACGCAGCCTGCGAGACATTCTGCCGGCCGATCTCCTGCGACGCCGGAAGAAAGGATTCGGAATTCCGCTCGGGCCCTGGATCCGCGGAGCGCTGCGGGACGTCTTTGAGGAAACCCTCGATCCGCGGCGCATCGCCGGGCAGGGAATCCTCCGGCCGGATGCGGTCAGCCGTCTTCTGTCGGAACACCTTGCGGGCCGGCGCGACCATCGGAAGAAGCTCTGGAATCTCTTTGTGTTTCAGCGGTGGCACGCGGCGTACGCAGACCCGTATTCGGTGTCGGCGGATGGGCAGGGACGGTGTGCTTCGTCCGTCGCCGCCCGGACCGCCGCGCAGTAGAGCCGCCGGTGAGGACCCTCGTCGCCGGCTGCGCGGGATTTATCGGCGCGAAGGTGAGCGAAGTCTTGGCGCGCGACGGCCACGAGGTCGTGGGGGTGGACAACCTCAACGACGCCTACGACGTGCGCCTCAAGAATTGGCGTCTCGAACAGATTCGGAGGATGCCGGGACTGACCGTACAGCAGATGGACATCACCCACGAGGGGGCCCTCTCGGAACTCGGCGAGCGGCACCAATTTGACGCCGTAGTGAACCTGGCCGCCCGCGCCGGGGTGCGGCAGAGTCTTCTCACGCCCGACCTCTACTACGGGACGAACGTCGCGGGGACGCTTCGGCTCTTGGAATTCTGCCGATATTCGCGGAACCTCCCGCCCGCTTGAAGGGCCAGCCGAACCCTCTTGGCCGGAGTCCGCTGCCGAGCGGCGCCGATATAGTTTTCCTGGCCCTGCTCTACCTGCTGATCGGGGTCCGCGCGAACAGCCTGTTCGACGACGCCTCGACGGGCTGGCACCTCGTCAGCGGACAGTACATCATCGCCCACCTCCACCTGCCTCGCTATGACCTGATCTCCTACACGTTTCCGACCAGACCCTGGGTGCCCTTCGAATGGCTCTTTGATGCGGTCGCCGCGGCGTTGGTCCAGATTGGGGGACTTCCGCTGCTGGCCGTCGTCGCGGGCTCGGCGATCGCGCTGCTGTTCTTTCTGCTCTTCCAGGACGCGCGGCGCGCGGGCTGTCCATTCCTGACTGCTCTTGCGTTGACGCTGATCGGGGCGCTGGCGTCGTCCGTCCACTGGTTGGCGCGACCGCACCTGTTCACTTTTTTCGGCGTGTACGTCTTCGCGCGTCTCCTCGAAGCATTCCATCTGCGCCACCTCTCGGGGCCCGCCGTGACCCTCCTCCTCGGCGTCACCATGCTCGTGTGGTCAAACGCGCACCCCGGGTTTGTGATCGGGTTTGCCATGATCGTCATCTATCTCGTCAGCGAGGCGGTCTCCGCCGCGGTCGTCTCGGGACCCGGCGGGAGCGAAGCCCGGCGACGTGCGAAGGTCCTGCTCGCAGCCCTGACAATCGTCGTCGCGGCGTCCTTTGTCAATCCAAACGGTCTGGCGCTGTATCCGTCGTTCGGTTCCGCCCTGCAGCAGCTCGGCAGAAACGTCATGACGCAGGAGTTCCAGTCACCGACGTTCCACGGTGAATTGTACTCCGTGTCGCTGGAGTTGCTGTTCGCGAGTTTCATCCTGGGGCTCGCCACCTCGCGTCGCAGGCCGTGGCTGGGTCAGTCCCTGCTCGTGTTGGCGTTCGCGTTTCTCGCGTTGAACGGGGTCAGAAACGTACCGTTGTTCGTGATCGTCTCGATCCCGGTCATCGCGGACCTGTTGGCGGACAGCAATCTGCTGGCGCTCGTCGGCGCCACAGGCGGCGCGCATGCCGGTTGGGTCGAGGCATGGGTGCGCGGCTGGCAGCGTATCGAGCGGGGCTACAATCAGATGGAGTGGCGATGCACGATGCACCTCGCTCCGATCGCCGCGGTGGCGCTGCTCGCCCTCTCGTGCGTTTCGGCCGGCCGGATTCCCGGCGTGCGCCCGCTGGTCTCGTCGTCGTTCGATCCGCGCCACGTACCGACTACGACGCTGGCCTACATCAGAGACCATGACCTTGCCTGGGATCGCGGGCTCAGTCTGGACAACTGGGGCGGCTATATCCGGTACGAAACCGGCGAGCGTATCTTCATCGACGACCGAACAACGTTCTATCCCTGGGAGTTCTATCAGCGGTACGTGCAGATGATGTTCGCGCAGCCGGGATGGCGGAAACGTCTGGACGACTATAGATTTGAATGGGTGCTCGTTCCCAAGAACTCACCGCTCGCGGCCGCATTGCGGGAACGCCCCACCTGGCAGATATCCGCGGAGGATGCGGCCGCCTACCTGTTCCTCCGCAAGAGTCCATAGGCAGCGGTGCGGCGTCCCTCGTGAAACGGCTCAACATCGGATGCGGGGAATTCAGAAAGGACGGGTACGTGAACCTCGATATTCGCCCGGACGTGGGCGCGGATATCATCCACGACCTCCAGGAATTTCCTTACCCGATTCCCGACAACGAGTTCGACCTGGTAGAAGCCGACCACGTCCTGGAGCACCTGCGTGATCCATTCCCAGTGATGCGAGAACTTCACCGAATCACGAAAAATGGCGGCCTGGTCGTCATCCGCACCCCGCACTTCTCCAGGGGCTTTAGCCATCCGGAACATCAGCGGGGATTCGATGTGTCTTTTCCCCTCTACTTTCAGCCCCGATTCAAGGGGGGCTACCAGGGAGTCGAGTTCGAGTTGAAGGAAGTTCGCCTGACCTGGTTTGCCCAAACGTATCTGAAGAGGGCTGCGCTATCTCCCGCGCAGTATTACCTCGGCGTAGGGCTCGGCGGCATCTTTTCGTTTCTCGCCGGCCTCTCGCCTTACGCGTGTTCCCGGCTGTGGTGCTTCTGGGTCGGCGGCTTCGAAGAAGTTATGTTTCGCCTTGCGGTCAAGAAAGACGAGTAGGTCACAACGCCACGCGCCAGCCCAGATTGACTGATCCCGCGTCTCTCACGCTGGGAGGGCAGGCGGTCATCGAAGGCGTGATGGTGCGCTCCCCTCGGTTCGTCGCGGTCGCGATCCGTGCGCCACAGGGGCACTGCGAAGTGGCAACACGGCAGGTCTCATCGCCGCTCCTGACCTGCAAATGGCTGAGGGCGCCCTTCGTGCGGGGGGCGGTTGCGCTCATCGACGGCTTGCTGATCGGAACGTGGGCGTTGATGAGGTCGGCCGGGGCGGCGCATGCGGATCACACCGCGCCGTCCGCGGGGAAGATCCGCCTGATTCTCGTGCGCAGCCTCACGATCTCCATTGCGCTGTTTTTTCTCCTCCCGACGATTCTCGTGCGCGTCCTCGCCGGGTCGGCGGCATCGCCCCTGGGTGAGAATTTGTTGGAGGGCGCCATCCGCATTGCTCTTGTGCTCGCATTCCTCGCGCTCGTCGGACGCATTCCGGCCATTCAGCGTGTCCTCCAATATCATGGCGCCGAACATAAGGCCATCCACGCGTACGAAGCCGGTCTGCAGCTCGACGTCGATTCGGCCAGGCGAATGAGCCGGTTCCACCCGCGTTGCGGCACAAGCTTTTTGCTCGTTGTACTGTTGGTGGCAGTCGCGATGTTTGCGGCGCTCGGACACCCCTCACTCTTGGTCCGGCTCGCCGAACGCATCCTGCTGCTCCCGGTCGTTGCCGCCGCGAGTTTCGAACTCCTGCGATTGGCGCTGCGGTTCCGAACCCTCGGTGTGGTCACCGCCCTCGGATTGTGGCTGCAGCACCTGACCACGCAAGACCCCGATGATCGGCAACTCGAGGTCGCGCTGACGGCCCTGAAGACGGTGCTCGCGACCGAACAGGACTGACGGCTCGGCACGCTCCGCGCCAACAGGGGCCCCGGCGGGGACCGGCGAAGCTACCCTCCCGGTTACCATGGCCGCACGGGACCGCCATCCATCATAGGCCTTCGTTGTAAGTAAAGGGGGAGTCGTATGAAAGGTGCGGTGGGATGCATCGCTCTGGCCCTCTGCCTTGCCATGCCGGCACCGGTCGGAGCGCAGGCAGCGCCGAAAGGGACGATCACAGGTGTGACGCCCTATTCGCTCGGGATGACAACGACGGACGCGCTCGCGGCCGATGCGACGCTCGCAACCGCCACCGGGACCGCCTGCGCGCCGGCGGCGAAGGCATATGCAACGCGGGTTACCGCGCCGATCGGCGGCTATCCGTACACAGCCAATCTCGTCCTGTGTTTCCTGCAGGACCAACTGGGGGCCATCTACTTGACGTGGTCCGCAGGGACGTCCCGGGAGAACCCGATCGCATGGCAGTTGGCGACACGGTCTCTCGCGGCGCAACTCGCCGGGTCCTACGCGCCGCCGGTAGTCACTCGGCGGTACACTGTTGACGACGACATGGGCGCCGTGATGGAAATGTCCGACGCCCAGGGCAACCTGCTCACCATGATCGCGGACCCCGGCCACCATCCCGATATCGGGGTTACGTACATGTCAACGGCCTACGACCAGGCGGTCAACGGCAAGCGGATCACCGTGACGTCATATTGACCGGGGCCTAATCTACCCGAATACCTACCCGGCGGGTAGTACGCCGGCCGGCAGGTTTTTGATACCCTATTAAGGTCAATATGGTTAGGAGCGTCCGAATGCGGCGTACCGTTGGGAGGAATTTAGGATGAAGAGGGCGGCGGCAGGCTGGGGGCGGCGCTTCGCGAGAGATGAGCGCGGGTCCGTGTTCCTCATCGTCGGCACGTTTCTCGTCCTTCTGCTCTTTGTCGGGATGGCGACCGACTTCGGGATTTTGCTGCGTCACCGGAGGGCCATGCAGAACGCCTGCGACTCCTCCGTACTGGCGGGCGCGCAAGATCTGAAGAGCACCACCCGGTCGGCGACTACGACGGCGCAGACGTACGCTCAGCGCGACCTAACCGAGAACAGCATCGTGTGGAACGCGAACAATTTCTCCGCGCAGACCCAAGATAAGAACGGCAACGCCACCGGCACCAACCCCGTCCGCCTCTGGGCCTCCTACCAGTTGCCCGTGCCGCTGTTCTTCCTCGCTTATGCCGCCCCGTCAGTGACGGTGCGGGTGCAATGCGCCGCGGAGATCGTTCCTGCCGGGACCGCCAGTTTGTACCCGCTTGGGATGAACTTCAACACGTTCAACACATTTTGGACCCAGAACAACGGCTGCACCACCGCGGGGCAAGCCGGCTGTTTTGCCGGATGCCCGTTGATCGGGGCACCACTCGGTAACGCCCCCGCCGCGTGTGCCACGGATTATCAATTAAGCGTCGGCACCTCCGGAGGCGGCCAGCAGCAATGGGGATCAGGAAACAGCGGCACACTACAGATGGTCAATACTACCGCGTGCGGCACCCAGAGCACCGGAGCGGCAGTCTTCGCCTGCGTGCTCGGCAATGGGAGTGGCAACACGTCCTCAACGAGCACGCCGCCGCCGCCCTATTGTACGACGCCGGCTCCTACGGGCCTGAATTACCCCAACGGAGGATGGAATGCTTGTTCCATCGTCTCACCACAAACAGGTGTGACATTGGGTACCACCCCTCAGGGGAATAACACCTTTGGCACGGGCATCAAGGGCGGCATTGGGTACATTTGTCAAAATTATGCCAACCCGTATCCGGGACCGACGTCTGGGAAGACGTGGGTGATCGCCTTGCCGCTCATCAACCCGAACGCTTTCACGGCAGTGAACGGATCAAGTCAGTCGGTGGACATCGTCGCATTTGCCAACTTCGAACTCGACTGTCCCGCGATGAACAATGGCGCGACGCTCAGTGGAAACAGCCCGTTTATCCTGGGACGGTTCGTCCAATGGATATGCGATACGTGCGTGGCAGGCAATCCCAATGGCGTGGATACCGGAGTGGAGACCATCATCCTCGTTCAGTAGGATCGTCGACGGGAACGCCGGAGCACCGGGAAGGCAGGCGGGATCAAGGCGCACGTGCAGTGGGGCGCGCCGCTACGCGTGATGTTGACCGCGGCGCTCGTGGCTAATTCGCTCGACGCGGTCACGACCTGGGTCGCAATCACGCGGTTCCAGGGACGCGAGGTGGGCATTCTCGGCTGGTGGGTTGTGAGGACGTGGGGCCTCGGCCCGGCGATGGTCCTGTTGAAGGGCGGCGCGGCTGTTCTCATCGTCACCGTCGCCTTGGTCGGGACTGACGGGCAGCCCCGCTGGTGGCGGGCGACACCTAAGCAGCGATGGCTGGTCCTGCTGGCGCTCACGGCGGCCACGCTGTGGTTCGGCTATCTCGCAACCCGAAATGCGTTCGGGGCCTGGATGGTGTATCGGACGATGGGGCAGTAAGAGGTGAAACTCAGAATGAGGAATCAGCGAGGCCAGTCTACGGTCGAGCTCGTGCTGCTCATGCCGTTGTTGCTGGTCTTGGTCTTTCTCATCTTCGAGGTCGGCCGGCTATTCGGGTCGTGGCTGCTCATCACAAACGCGGCACGCGAGGGGGCGCGGTTCGCGGCGGTTTCATGCGTCCCCACGAATTCGGCCGGCCTGGGGACGACGTGCCCCACAGGCACCGATCCCACGTCGTTGATCGAGCAACAAGTCCAGCAGAGCGCGCAATTCCTCGCCGTACAAACGACGACGGCATGCACGTTCTCGGGCAACACCATCTCGGTGCCCTCGGGTAACACGTCGTGTGTGGCTGTCACGTATACAGCGGACAGCGGCGGGAACGGGGACGGCGTCGTCACTGTGCGCGTGGCCTACCAGGTCCAGACGCTGATGCCGATCACGGGAACCATTCCGTTTCTTGGGACCGTCAACTATCCCGGTTCGCTGCTGGTCACGGCGACGTCGTCGATGAGGTTGGAGCAGTAGGGACCGCAGTGTAGGCAGTCCTACCGCCACTGACGGAGGGGGAGAAACATGAGGCGCGTCGTACTGGCTCTGCTCGCCATTTCCTTGATGATACCGATTGGTGCGCGGGCCCAAACGCTCGAGGGACTCCGAGATCGTCCGGCACGTCCGCCCATCCACGTGCGCGGCTCCGCCACGGGCGCGCCGACCGGCTATTCGCCGTCACAAATTCGAGGCATTTACGGGTTTTCGTCGCTGCCCGCGACAACCAACGGCGCCGGCCAAGTGATCGCGATCATTGACGCGTACGATGATCCGACGATCGCAGGCGACCTCCAGACGTTCATCAGCAAGTTTGGGCTCCCGGCGATGAAAACGAGCAATTGTCAGGTGGGCACAGGGTCGAATCCTCCCTGCTTTCAGAAAGTCTATGCGCAGGGCAAACCAAGAACGAACGGCAACTGGGCGCTCGAGGTTTCACTCGATGTCGAGTGGGCGCACGCGATCGCGCCGGGAGCCGACATCCTGCTGGTGGAAGCGCAGAGCAACAGCCTCTCGAACCTCTTGAGCGCGGTCACGGCCGCCACGAGCAACGCGGCGGTCCGCGTCGTCTCGATGAGCTGGGGGGCAGGCGAGTTCTCATCGGAGACGGCCTATGATTCCTATTTCAGCGCCCAGAACATGATGTTCGTCGCATCTTCCGGCGATTCCGGATCTCCGACCTGGCCCGCCGCCTCGCCGAATGTCGCGGGGGTGGGCGGTACCATGTTCACGAATGCAGCCTGTTCCGCGTCCGAATGTGTATGGAACGACGCGTACCTAGGCTACAGCTATTCCTCGGGCGGCGGGGCGAGCCCGTATGAGGGTGAACCCGGCTATCAGTCGAGCTGGCAAACCCGAGGCTCTCGAGGCATCCCGGACGTTGCGTACTACGCCGACATCACTCCGGGGTACTCTGTGTATGATTCGACGGCATATAACGGCCAGAAGGGTTGGTTTGCCGTCGGGGGGACCAGCGCCGGATCGCCCCAGTGGGCCGCACTATTCGCCCTCGTAGACCAGTTGCGTGGCTGCGGCACGGCAAACGGCAGCTGCCTGCCGGGCGGGTCCCAATCGCCCTACCCTCTCTACCTTGTAGGATACGCCGGCAGCAATTACAACGACATTAAGACAGGTTGCAACGGCAATAACGTGTGCGCCGGATCCGCATATGATTTCGTAACCGGCATCGGGAGCCCCCAGGCCCAAAACTTGGTGCCGAACTTGAGCGCGTCGTCGGTGCCGTAAGGGACGGGCCTCTCGCCTGGGCTACCGATGTCGTTGCCGGAGACGGCTCGTCGGGCCGTGGCCCGACGGCGCGACGAGCCGCAGTGTCCCGACAACCAGGAGGGCGGCCACCGCGGCGACAACCACGACGACGAACGTAATGAGGGTGTCTTGCTCACTTTTGGACAAAACAGGAAGCGTCCTGACGGCGGTATCCCCGACGGGGCGGGCGACGGCTGCCCAGAACTCCGCGAATACCGCGGCCACGGCCTCCGCCAGCGCTTGGATCCCGCGCAGGCCCCAGTTCATCATCTGCTGGATATCGGACGGAATCTCGAACAGCGTCATCCAGGTCACCCCCGGTTCCATGATACGGACGCTGTATCGGTACTACGCATTAACACTATCACATTCCGCTGCCGGCGGCCACCACTTTGGGCGTCCAATCAACCCATCGCGATGACGCCTGCACAGAGGCCGCCGGTGCGCTGACCGGCGGGGTCAGTAGTCGACCCGGACGAGGTAGAGGCCGTGCGGCGGCGCCGTCGGGCCGGTCCGCCGGTTGTCCGGGTCGGCGAGGAATTCTCCCACCGCTTGCTCCGGAAGCCGGCCGAGCCCGACGCGGATCAGCGTTCCCGTGATCATGCGGACCATATGCCGTAAGAATCGGTCCGCCGTGATGACGATCCGCACGCGCGGAGGCGGGAACAGCGCGGCTCCGTCCGCCGGCTCGACCGCGACCGCGCGGACCAAGCAGATCGTCGTCCGGGTATCGGAGCCGGCGCCGCGGTAGGCGACAAAATCATGACGGCCGGCCAGCGCCGCGACCGCCCGCCGCATCACGGCGACGTCGAGCGGCTCGGGCACGTGATGGACCAGCCCGCGCAGCAGCGCCGGCGGTCCTGGCCGGTTGAGGATTTCGTACTGATAGGTGCGCGCGGTCGCGTCATACCGCGCGTGGAACCCGTCCGGCGCGTCTTCGGCCGCGACGACACGCACGTCCGGCGGCAGATGCGCGTTGAGGGCCGCGGGGAACCGTGATGCGGGGATGCGGCTCGACGTCACAAGACTCGCCACCTGCCCGAGGGCATGCACGCCGGCGTCGGTGCGGCCCGCGCCGATCACGGGCACCGTTTCGCCCGCGATCTCCGCGACGGCCCGCTCGAGCGTCGCCTGCACGGACGGGGCGCCCTCCGCGGCGGATCCGCGCTGCCGCTGCCAGCCGCAGAACCCGGCGCCGTCGTACTCGACGATCAGCTTGACCGTCCGCACCGCCCGAGGGGCCGCTACCGCTTGTGCGGGGCCGGGGGAACGAGCGGGCGCGCGGGCGCGTGCGGCGCCGCGGCCGGCCGGCCGTGCGTCCACGGCAGCCCAAGCGGCGGGTGCGGCACGGCGAGCAGCCCGGCCACCGCCACGAGGACCGCGAACGCGGCATAGTCGCGCGGCCGGAGCACCAGTTCGGTCATCCGGGTCCGGCCGTCCCCCCCGCGATAGCCGCGCGCCTCCATTGCCAGCGCGAGCGCTTCCGCGCGCCGAAAGGCTCCGATGAACAGCGGGACCAGCAGCGGGACCAGCGCGCGGGCCCGGCGCACGATGCTGCCCTGGTTGAACTCCGCCCCCCGCGCCATCTGCGCTTTCATGATCTTGTCCGTCTCCTCGATCAACGTCGGGATGAACCGGAGGGCAATCGTCATCATGAGCGCGAGCTCGTGGGCCGGCACCCCGATCCGGCGGAACGGCCGCAAGAGGCGCTCCAGGCCGTCGGTGAGTTCGACGGGCGAGGTGGTAAACGTCATAAGCGACGTGGCGACGATCAGCAGCGCGAGGCGCGCGCCGTAGAAGAACCCAATCGACAGGTTCTCCCGCGTGATCGTGATGGGGCCGCGGTGGAACACGGGGTGGCCGCCCGGGGGCCCGAAGACGATCTGAAGCACCACCGTAATCGCGAGCAGCCAGAACACCGGCCGCAGCCCGCGCAGCACGTAGCCCGGCGGGATGCGCGAGGCGAGCACGATCACCGCCAGCAGCGCCGCGTACGCGAGGAGATCCGCGAACGTGTGCGCCACGAACACGACGACCGCCAGCACGAGCGTCGCCAGAATCTTCGTGCGGGGATCCAGCCGGTGGATCGCCGACTCCACCGGCACGTACTGCCCGAACGCGAAGTTGCGCAGCAGATCCATCGGTCAGGTGCCCGCGGCCCCGTCTGAGGCGGGACCTCCGGCCGCTCCGAGCCCGCCCCGCCGCCGCAGCGCCTCGAGAATGGCGGCGCACGCCTCGTCGACCGTCAACACGTCGCGGCGCACGGCCCAGCCCGCCTCCCGCAGCCGGTGGACGCACCGCGATGCCTGGGGCACGTCGAGTCCAAGGGACGCGAGTTTGGGGGCGTCGGAGAACACCGTCCGCACGGGCCCGTCGTCGACGAGGCGGCCGTGGTCGAGGACCACCACCCGATCGCACAGGGCCGCCACCGCGTCCATGCTGTGCGTGATCAGCACCAGCGTAAGACCGGCCTCGCGGCGCAGCCGCGCGACGTGCCCGAGGATCTCCCGGCGGCCCGCGGGGTCGAGCCCCGCCGTCGGCTCGTCGAGGATCAGCATCCGCGGCTGCATCGCCAGCAGGCCCGCGATCGCGGTCCGGCGCATCTCGCCGTTGCTGAGCGTGAACGGTGAGCGCGGGCCGAAGCGCGCCGGGTCCAGCCCGACCTGGCGCAGCGCCTGTTCAACGCGCCGGTGGATCTCATCCTCGCCGAGGCCAAGGTTGCGGGGGCCGAACGCGACGTCGGCCGCGACGGTCTCTTCGAACAGCTGGTGCTCAGGATACTGGAACAGGAGCGCGATCTGCTGCCGCACGCGGCGGCGGTCGACCTCCCTGGCGTGAATATCGACGTCGTCGAGGTAGACCCGGCCTTGCGTCGGCCGCAGCAGCGCGTTGAAGTGCTGGACGAGCGTGGACTTGCCGGACCCGGTCGCGCCGATGATGCCGACCGCCTCGCCCGCGCGGATCTCCAGCGAGACGTCGTCGACCGCGGCGGTCTCGAACGGCGTGCCGCGCTGATAGACGTGCGAGAGCCGGTCGCAGCGGATCACGACGGAGGCCGCTGACGCGGCGCCGGGGGCGCGCGTGTCGAGAATCGTGGTCTTCGAGCTCACGGTCCGCGTCCGGCCAGCGCGGTGAGAGACGCGACGAGCTGATCCACCGTCAGCACGCCGGCGTCGAGCGGCACGCCGCCGCGCGCGAGGGCATGCCTGAGGCGCACGATCTCCGGCGGCTCGAGCCGGAGGCCGCGCAGCGCGTCCTCGTTCGCGAAGACATCCGCCGGCGGGCCTTCGAGGGCCACGCGTCCCTCCGCGAGCACGACGACCCGATCGGCGAGCGCGGCTTCCTCCATCGCATGGGTGATGAGCACGAGCGCGAGTCCGTCGCCTCGGCACAGCCGCAGCGCCACCTCCATTACCTCGCGCTGCCCTTCAGGGTCGAGCATCGACGTCGCCTCGTCGAGCACGAGGCACTTTGGCGCCATCGCCAGCACGCCGGCGATCGCCACCCGCTGCTTCTGGCCGCCGGACAAGAGATGCGGCGCGCGGCGCCGGAGCGCCTGGAGCCCGACCACGTGCAGCGCCGCATCGACGCGGGCGCGGATCTCCGCGGGCGGCAGGCCCAGGTTCTCGGGGCCGAAGGCGACGTCTTCCTCGACCACCGCGGCGACGAGCTGGTCGTCGGGGTGCTCGAAGATCATGCCGACGCGGCGGCGGATTTCCCACACCGCGTCCGGATCGGCCGTGTCGAAGCCGTCGACCAGGACGTGCCCCTCGGTGGGCAGGAGAAGGGCGTTGAGATGCTTTGCGAGGGTGCTCTTGCCGGAACCGTTCCCGCCGACGACCGCCACGCACTCGCCGGCCCACACGTCGAGGTCCACGCCGAGCAGCGCGGGTACGGCCTCGGGGGTCCCGGCGTGGTACGTGTGCGCCAAGCCGCGGACCTGGATCAGCGCTTGGGATCCCCCGGGCGCCCCCGGCACGGGAGTTACTGGATCAATTCGAGCAGCGCCATCTCCGCGGCGTCGCCGCGCCGCCGGCCGAGACGCACGATCCGGGTATAGCCTCCGCGACCCTTCTGGTACCGCGGGGCCACCGTGCCAAAGAGCCGGCGCACCACCGCGGGATCGGTCAGCAGGCGCGCCGCCTGGCGGCGGGCCTGGACGTCGTTCCGCAGCGCGAGGTCGATCATCCGGTCGGCGACCTTCTTGGCCTCTTTGGCCTTGTGGGTCGTCGTCCGGATCCGGTCGTGCTCGATCAGCGAGGACACGAGCCCGCGAAACAACGACAGCCGGGCGGCGGTGTCGCGGCCGAGACGGCGGCCGGTCTGGCCGAACACGTCAGGCTCCCCTCCGCCGCAGTTCGAAGCCGAGGCCGGCGAGCTTCTCCTTGACCTCGTCGAGCGACTTGCGGCCGAAGTTCTTGACGTTGACGATCTCGTCCTCGGTCCGCTGCAGCAGGTCGCCGACCGTGTTGATGCCGGCGCGCTTGAGGCAGTTGTACGGCCGCACCGAAAGATCCAGCTCCTCGATCGGCATCGTCGCGACTTTGTTCGTTTCGTCGGCCGGCGCGCCCGCAGCGACTTCCGGACCCGCGGCGGTGCCGGCGAACAGCCGGAAGTTCTCGATCAGCTGCCGGGCCGACTCCTGGAGCGCCTCCTCCGGACGGATGCTGCCGTCGGTCCAGACCTCCAGCACGAGCCGGTCGTAGTCGGTGGCGTGCCCGACGCGGGTATCCTCGACGGCGTAGTTGACCTTCTGGATCGGGGAGAAGATCGAGTCGACCGGGATCACGCCGATGACGTGCTCGCTCTTGCGGTGGCGCTCCGCCGGCACGTAGCCCTTGCCGCGCTCCACGACGAGCTCCATTACGAGGTGCGCGTTCTTGCCGTCGAGCGTGGCGAGGTGGAGATCGGGGTTCAAGATCTCGACCTCCGCGTCCGGCTGCAGGTCCCCGGCCGTGACTTCCTTCTTGTTCTTGACGTCGAGCCGCAGCAGCTTCGGCTTGTCGCTGTGCAGCTTGAAAGTGAGCTCCTTGAGGTTCAGGATCAATTGCGTCACGTCTTCGACCACGCCCGGCACTGTCGAGAACTCGTGCAGGACGTTCTCGATCTTGACGGACGTCACGGCCGCGCCCGGGATCGCGGCGAGGAGCACACGCCGCAGGGCGTTGCCGAGGGTCACCCCAAAACCGCGATCGAGCGGCTCTACGACAAACTTGCCGTATGTGTCAGAGAGCTCCGCGTACTCGACCTTGGGCTTGTTCATGTCCCACACGCCCGTCAACCCCCTCTTTCCGCTCGAACCGCCGAGCACGTCGGTCCCTCCGGGCAGGCCCGTCCCAAAGGACACGCCGGACATTCCGGGAATGGCGCGGATCGATGTTGCCGTCTGGTCCTCAGACATTCGTGGCTACCCCTTACTTCGATGTTATCTCGAGTAGTATTCGACGATCAGCTGCTCATGCACGGGCACGTCGATGTCGTCCCGGGCCGGCAGCGTCAGCACCCGGCCGGTCAGCCCGTCCGGCTGATATTCGAGCCAGCCCGGCGTGCCTCGGCCCGGCGCCTGGCCGGCGAGGGAGGCAAAGTGCGGCAGCGCCCGGCTCCGCTGGTCCACCCCGACGCTCTGTCCCGGCTTCACGAGGAACGCCGGCACCGTGACGCGCCTGCCGTTCACCGTGATGTGCCCGTGCGCGACGAGCTGCCGCGCCGCCTTGCGGCTCGACGCGAGGCCGAGCCGGTACACGACGTTGTCAAGCCGGGACTCCAGAATTTGCAGCAGGCGGGTGCCGGTGACGCCCGTCGCGTGCGACGCCATTTCGAAATAGTGCTTGAACTGAGTCTCGTAGACGCCGTAGAAGCGGCGCAGCCGCTGCTTCTCGCGCAGCCGGATCGCGAAATCCGAGGGCTTGCGCCGGCTCGGCGCGTGCATGCCGGGCGGGGTGGTGTCCTTGGCCACCGGACACTTGTCGGTGTAGCACTTCTCGCCCTTGAGGTAGAGCTTCATGCCCTCCCGCCGGCACAGCCGGCAGACCGGTCCATGGTACCGTCCCATACGTTCTCCTCTACACCCGCCGCCGCTTCGGCGGCCGGCATCCGTTGTGGGGAATCGGAGTCACATCCTTGATGAGGCTGACTTCCAGGCCCGCCGCCTGCAGCGAGCGGATCGCGGCCTCCCGGCCGGATCCGGGGCCTTTCACGAAGACCTCAACCGACCGGACGCCGTGCTCCATCGCCTTGCGGGCGGCGTTCTCGGCGGCCAGCCCGGCGGCGAACGGCGTGCCCTTGCGGGAACCCTTGAACCCCGAGGTGCCCGCGCTCGCCCACGCCAGCACGTTGCCCTGCAGGTCGCAGATCGACACGACCGTATTGTTGAACGTCGATTGAATGTGGGCGATGCCCGCCGGAACGTTCTTGCGTTCCTTGCGCTTGCCGCGGGTCGGTGTGGTCATCCGGTCTCGTTGCCTCCCTTAGCCGGCGGCCGGCGCCGCGGCGGTCTCGGTCTTGGCCTTGCGGGCGCCGACGGTCTTCTTCTTGCCCTTGCGGGTCCGGGCGTTCGTCCGCGTGCGCTGGCCGCGCACCGGCAGCCCCTTGCGGTGCCGCTGGCCGCGGTAGCAGCCGATCTCAACGAGGCGCCGGATATCCATCGCCACATCGCGCCGCAGGTCGCCTTCCACTTTGTAGTTGCGGTCGATCACCTCGCGCAGGCGGGTGACTTCCTCGTCCGTGAGCGCGCGCACGCGCGTGTCGGGATTCACCCCGGTGATACCGAGGATCTCCCGGGCGCGGCTGCGGCCGATCCCGTAGATGTACGTCAGGCCGACTTCGACCCGCTTCTCACGCGGCAGGTCCACGCCCGCGATCCGCGCCATCCGATGCCTCCTCTGCCTAGCCCTGCTTCTGCTTGTGCTTCGGGTTCTCGCAGATGACCATCACGCGGTTGCCGCGCTTGATCACCTTGCACTTCTCGCACATCCGTCTGACCGATGCCCGTACCTTCATGACACACTCCAGACGCCGGCGCATCCCGCCGGCTAGTCCCCGCTAGGGGTTAACGGAATCGATAGGTGATCCGTCCCCGGGTCGGGTCGTACGGCGAGAGCTCCACCTTCACGCGGTCGCCGGGCAGGATCCGGATGAAATGGATCCGCATCTTGCCGGAGATGTGGGCCAGAATCTTGTGTCCGGACGCCAGTTCCACCCGGAACATGGCGTTGGGGAGCACTTCGACGATGGTCCCTTCGACCTCAATGACGTCCTTCTTGGCCATCCCCTACCCCGTTGACGAACAATTGTTTATTATACCGACGCTTCCGCGGGAAGTCTAGTCAGCACGTCGGCGCCCGTCTCCGTCACCGCCACCGTGTGCTCGAAGTGCGCGGAGGGACGGCCGTCGGCCGTCCGCACCGTCCACCCGTCCCGCTCCATCACCACGTCCGGTCCGCCGATGTTGACCATCGGCTCGATCGCCAGCGTCATGCCGGTCCGCAGCACGAGCCCCGTCCCGCGCCGGCCGAAGTTCGGCACCTGCGGTTCCTCGTGCAGCCGCCGGCCGACCCCGTGGCCCGCGAAATCGCGGACGACCGAGAACCCGGCCCGCTCGGCGTGACGCTGGATCGCCGCGCCGACGTCGCCGAGCCGCGCCCCCGCCCGCACCGCCTTGATCCCCTCCTCGAGGGCCTCGGCCGTCACCGCGAGCAGGCGCCGCCGCGGCTCGTCGATCTCTCCGACGGGCACCGTGACCGCGGTATCGCCGTGGAACCCGTCGACCTCGGCGCCGAGGTCGAGGCTCACGATCTCGCCGTCCCGCAGGGCCCGGCGGCCGGGGATCCCGTGGACGACCTCGTCGTTCACGGAAACGCACACGCTCGCCGGATAGCCCCGGTACCCGAGAAACGACGGCACCGCGCCGAGCGCGCGGATGCGGTCTTCGGCGACGCGATCCAGCTCGCGCGTGGTCACACCCGGCCGGACCGCGGCGCACACGTCCCGCAGCGCGAGCGCCGCGATCTGCGCGGCGCGGCGCATCACGGCGATCTCGCCGGCGGACTTGACCGAAATCGAATCGGCCATCGTCACACGCCGCGGCCGGCCCGCGCCGCGACGAACTCCTGAATGCGCTCGTAGACCTCTTCCGCAGTCCCCTGGGCGTTGACGGCGAGGAAGACGCCGCGATTCCGGTAGTGGTCCACGAGCGGCGCGGTCCACCGCCGGAACACCTCGAGACGGCGCTTCACCGTCTCCGGCGCGTCGTCGCGCCGCTGAATCAGCTCCGTCCCGTCCAGATCGCACCGCACGGGCTCCCGCGGCGGTTTGTACTCGACGTGATAGTTGGCGCCGCACTTCGGGCAGATCCGCCGGCCGGTGATGCGCCGGATCACGACCTCCTCGGGGATCTCGAAAAAGATGACCCCGTGGAGCTCGCGGCCCCACTTCGCCAGGAACTCGTCGAGCCCGTCCGCCTGGGCCAGCGTGCGGGGATAGCCGTCGAGGATGAACCCCGCGTCGCAGTCGGGCCGCAGCAGGCGCTCCTCGACCAGCTGCTGTACGATCGCGTCGGGCACGAGATCGCCCTCCCGCATGTACTCCCCGGCGCGCCGCCCCATCTCGGTGTCGGCCCGCACCGCGGCCCGGAACATGTCCCCGGTGGAGATGTGCGGGATGCCGTGGCGCTTGTGGAACAGCTCCGCCTGCGTGCCCTTGCCCGCGCCCGGCGGGCCCATGAACACGAGGTTCATCGGCATGCTATTTCATGAACCCTTCGTAGTGGCGCATCAGCACGTACGCTTCGATCTGCTTCATCGTCTCGAGCGCCACGCCGACGACGATCAGCAGCGAGGTGCCGGTCAGGTACAGCGTCAGCTGCCCCGTGAACCGGGCCAGGAAGATCGGGCCGACCGCGATCAGCCCCAGGAACAGCGCCCCGACGAAGGTCAGCTTCTCGAGGATTCGGATCAGATAGTCCGTGGTCGGCCGGCCCGGCCGGATGCCCGGGATGAAGCCGCCGTACTTTTTGATGTTGTCCGACACGTCCTCGGGATCGAAGCTCACCGCGGTGTAAAAGTACGTGAACGCGATGATCAGCACGAAGTAGAGCAGGGCCCCGGTCGAGCTGTTGAGCGACAAGTAGTTGCCCAGCCGCTGCAGCCACGGGAGGCGCGAGAACTGCGCGATCGTCGAGGGAAACTGCATCACGGAGATCGCGAAGATGATCGGGATGACGCCGGCCGACGCGATGCGGACCGGCAGGTAGGTGGTCTGGCCGCCGACCATCCGGCGCCCCACGATCCGCTTCGCGTACTGGATCGGAATCTTGCGGGCCGCCTGCGTCACCAGGACCACCGCGACGATGCTGATCAGGATGACGGCGATGTCGGCGATCGCGCGGAACACCGAGGCCTCGCCGACGTTGACCAGGCCGATCGTCTGGGAGAGCTGGTTGGGCAGCCGCGCGGTGATGCCGGCGAAAATGATGAGCGACACGCCGTTGCCGATGCCGTACTCGGTCATGATCGAGCCCATCCAGGTCAGCAGCATCGTCCCGGCGACCAGCGTCATGACGATCTCGCCGAGCATGAGCGGCCGCGGATCGTTGATGGCCCCGAGGTTCCGGATCAGCAGCATCTGACCGGTGCCCTGCACGACCGCCAGCAGCACCGCGAGGTAGAGCGTCCACTGGCCGATCTTGCGCCGGCCGGCCTCGCCCTCCTCGCGGTGGATCTCCTTGAGCGTCGGGAACACCACCTCGAGCAGGCTGAAGATGATCGACGCCGTGATGTACGGAAACACGCCGAGCGCGAATAGGGCGAACCGCGAGAACGCGCCGCCGACGAACAGATCGATGAACCCGAAGACGTTGCCGGCCTGGCCCTGCTGGAACAAGGTCTGCAGGCGCAGAACGTCCACGCCCGGCACGGGGATGTGCGACCCGAGCCGGAACAGCGCCAGCATCCCCACCGTGAAGAGGAACTTCCGGCGGAGATCCGGGATACGGATGATGTTCGCGAGCCCGGGAATCACGCCCCGATCACCTCGACGCGGCCGCCGGCTGCCTCGATCCGCTCTTTGGCGCTCTTGCTGAACGCGTGCGCCTTCACGACGAGGGCGTGGGCGAGCGCGTCGCCGCCGCCGCCCAGGATCTTCACCTGGCCCCCTTGGATCAGCCGCGCCGCCCGCAGGGCGTCGGGCGTTACCTCGGTCCCGGCGGCGAACGACGCCAGCCGGCCGACGTTGACGACGTCCATGCGCTCGCGCGGCCCCCCGCCGACGTGATTGCTGCCGGCGCCGCGGACGCCGCGCTTGTAGGGAACACGCTTGATGAGCGGCAGCTGGCCGCCCTCGAATCCCGGACGGCGCTGCCCGCCGGTGCGGGCCTTCTGGCCCTTGTGCCCGCGGCCCGCGGTATTGCCGTGGCCCGACGAGTGCCCCCGGCCGACGCGACGGCGCCGGCGGCGGGCTCCGTGGGCCGGCCGGAGATCACCCAGCCCGACCATGCTCCACCTCTTCCACCGTGACCAGATGCTGAATCTTGCGGACCGCGCCGGAGAACGACGCGGTCTGCGCGTGCACGCGGCTCGCGCCGATGCGGCGCAGTCCGAGCGCATAGGCCGTCCGCCGCTGATCCCGCGGGCAGCCGATGAGACTGCGGCGCAGCGTCACGCGGACCCGGGCCGTTTCCGCGGTGCCCAGGGAGGGCGTGGCGACGGTCACACGCTCTGCCACTGTGCCGCCCTCCGTCCCAGCAGATCCTCCACCGTCTTGCGCCGCATGCGCGCGACCTCGGCGGGCAGCCGGATGTCGAGCAGCCCCTTCAGGGTGGCGCGCGCCTGGTTGATCGGGTTGTTGCTGCCGAGCGACTTCGTCAGGATGTCGCGGACGCCCGCGGCCTCCAGCACGGCGCGCACCGGCCCGCCGGCGATGACGCCGGTTCCGGGCGCGGCCGGCTTCAGCAAGACCTTCGCGGCGCCGTAAACCGACAGGATCTCGTGCGGAATCGTCGTGCCGGAGAGCGAGACGCCCATGAGGCTCTTGCGCGCCTCTTCCGTGCCCTTGCGGATCGCGTCCGGGACCTCGCCGGCTTTGCCGAGGCCGATCCCGACGTGCCCGTGCTCATCGCCCACGACCACGAGCGCGCTGAAGTTGAAGCGCTTCGCGCCCTTCGTGACCTTGGCGACCCGGTTGATCCAGATCGCCTTCTCCGTCGTCAGGTTGACGTCGTCGGCCTTGACCCGGCGATGCAAATACTCCAGATCCGCCGGCTTCTGCGCCGGCGGCGCCTCGACTTTGCGGGGCTTCTTGCCCCTACCCTTGCCCTTGAACCGCGGCATGCCGTCCCTCCCTTAGAACTCCAACCCGCCCTCGCGGGCGCCATCGGCCACGGCTTTCACGCGGCCGTGGTAGAGATACCCGCCGCGGTCGAAGACGACCCGGCTCACGCCGTGCTCCTTGGCGCGGCGCGCAACCAGCCGGCCGACAAGCTTGCCGGCCTCGGTCTTCTTCCCGCCCTTCTTCGCGCCGGCGGCTCCCTCACGGACCTCGGGATCGAGGCTCGAGGCCGCGGCGAGCGTGCGCCCGTCCCGGTCGTCGACCACCTGCGCGTAGATGTGCGCCACGCTGCGGAATACCGACAGCCGCGGCCGCTCGGACGTTCCCCGCACCACGCGCCGGATGCGGAGATGGCGGCGCTGGCGCGACTCGTTCCGGCTCTTGCGCTTGATCATCGCTCTGCCCCCACCCCTTACGCCTTGGCCCCGCCGGCCCCGGCCGCGGCCTTGCCGGCCTTCCCGGCCTTGCGCCGGACGTGCTCGCCGAGGTAGCGGACGCCCTTGCCCTTATACGGGTCGGGCTCGCGCAGCGAGCGGATCCCGGCCGCGATTTGGCCGACCAGCTCCTTGTCGATGCCGGACACGATGATCCGGTTCGGCTGCGGCGCCTCCAGGGTGATACCGGACGGCGGGTCGATCTCCACCGGGTGCGAGAAGCCGAGCTGGATCGCGAGCTTCTGGCCCTGCTTCTGCGCGCGGTAGCCGACGCCCTGAATCTCCAGCTGCACCGCGTAGCCCTGCGTGACGCCCCGGACCATGTTGGCGACGAGCGCGCGCGTCAGACCGTGGAGCGCCCGGTGGAAACGTCCGTCCGTCGGCCGGGAGACCGTGATCCGGCCGTCCGCGACCGCCACCGTGATGTCGGGATGAACCGTCCGCTCGAGCGACCCCTTGGGGCCCTTGACGCGCACGGTGCGGTCCTGGACCGCCACGTCCACGCCGCCCGGAATCGGAATCGGCAATCTGCCTACGCGTGACATGCGCCGCTCCTCACCAGATGAAGCACAGGATCTCGCCGCCGACCCCGGCCCGCCGGGCGTCGCGGTCGGTCATGACCCCGCGCGAAGTCGAAAGAATCGCCACGCCGAGCCCGCCGCGCACCCGCGGGATCTCCGTGCGGCCCCGGTAGATGCGCAGGCCCGGCCGGCTGATGCGCCGGAGCCCCGTGATGACGCCCGTCTTGCGCTCGCCGTACCGCAGCGACAGGCGCAGCTGGTGCGGGGCCTTCTTGTCGAGCTCGAAGTCCGCGATGAACCCCTCGTTCTTGAGGATCTTCGCGATCTCCAGCTTCATGCGCGACGGCGGCAGCAGCACGTGGTCGTGCCGCGCGGTCATCGCGTTGCGGATGCGCGTCAGCATATCCGCGATCGGATCGGTAATTACGCCCACTCCCGTCACCTCACCAGCTGGCTTTGACCACGCCGGGAATCTCGCCCTTGTGCGCGAGGGTGCGCAGGCAGATCCGGCACAGGCCAAACTTGCGGAAGACCGCGCGCGGACGGCCGCACAGCCGGCACCGGCTGTACCGCCGGACCTTGAACTTGGCCGGCTTCCGCCACTTCAACAGCAGCGCTTTCTTCGGCATCCCTTAGGCCCTCCCGGCGGGCGCGGCCGCGCCTGCCCCGTCGCCGGACGCCGCGGCCTCGCGGAACGGCAGCCCGAGCGCCCGCAGGAGCTCGCGCGCCTCCTCGTCGGTCCCCGCCGTCGTCACGATCGCGATGTCCATGCCGCGAATCTTGTCCACTTTGTCGTACTCGATCTCCGGAAAGATGAGCTGCTCCTTGATCCCGATGTTCATGCTGCCGCGGCCGTCGAACGACCGCGACGGAATGCCCTTGAAGTCCTTGATCCGCGGCAGGCTGATGTTGAACAGCTTGTCGAGGAACTCGTACATCCGCTCGCCGCGCAGCGTCACCTTGCACCCGATGGGGTTGCCGGTCCGCAGCTTGAAGGCCGCGATCGACGTCCGGGCCCGCGCGATCACGGGCCGCTGGCCGCTGATCGTCGTCAGCTCCTCGACGGCCTTGTCGAGGTGCCGCTGATCCTGAAGCGCGTCGGCGACGCGCATGTTGATGACGACCTTCTCGACCTTCGGGACCTGCATGACCGTCTTGTAGCCGAAGCGCTTCCGCAGCGCCGGCACGACGTCGGCCTTGTAGCGTTCACGCAACCGCGCCATGGTTACTTGTCGATGACCTCCCCGCAGTGGCGGCAGACCCGGACCTTGCCGCCGTCGTCGAGCACGCGGTGTCCGAACCGGACCGCGCGCCCGCACCGCGGACACACCAGCATCGCCTTGCCGGCGGGAAACGCCAGCTCTTTCTCGACGATGCCGCCGGACGGCATCTTCTCGTTGGGCTTGGTGTGCCGCTTCGCGACCATCACGGCTTCGACGATGATCCGGCCCGTGTCGGGGAGGACCCGCAGCACCTTCCCGCGCTTGCCGCGGTACTTGCCGGTGATCACCTCGACCGTGTCGCCGCGGCGAACGTGCACGTGCGTCGCCGCCATCACAGCACCTCCGGCGCGAGCGAGATGATCTTCATGAACTGCCGTTCGCGCAGCTCCCGCGCCACCGGCCCGAAGATGCGGGTACCGCGCGGGTTGTTCTGGTCCGTGATCAGTACCGCGGCGTTGTCGTCGAACCGTATCTGCGACCCGTCGGGCCGGCGCGTGGGCTTCACGGTCCGCACCACCACGGCCTTCACGACCTCGCCCTTCTTGACGGCGCTGTTCGGAATGGCCTGCTTGACCGTCGCCACGATGACGTCGCCGATCGCGGCGTAGCGGCGCCGCGACCCCCCGTAGACGCGGATGCACATGATCTCGCGCGCCCCGGTGTTGTCCGCGACCCGGAGCCGCGTATAGTTCTGGATCATCGCGCCTTCTCCACCACCCGGACAACGCGCCAGCGCTTGTCCTTGCTGATCGGCCGCGTCTCCGCGATCAGGACCGTGTCGCCGACGTGCGCTTCCCCGCGCTCGTCGTGGGCCTTGTACCGCGCGCTGTGCCGCACGATCTTCTTGTAGACGGGGTGCTGACCGCGCCGCGAGATCTCGACGACGACCGTCTTCTGCATCTTGTCGCTCACGACGCGGCCGGTCCGGGTCTTCCGGATGCCGCGCTTCTCGGCCGGTCCCGTCATCTCGTTCATCGGCGGCCTCCGCGCGGCCTGGCCTCGACAGGGGCCGCGGCCTCGATCAGGTCGCGCGCCCGCAATTCAGTCAGCACGCGCGCCACCGTCCGGCGCATCTCGACGATCTTCGCCGGATTCAGCAGCTTGCCGGACGTCCGCTGCAGCCGCAGCGTGAACAGCTCCTGCCGGGCGTCGGCCAGGCGCTTCTGGAGATCCGCCTCGCCGAGATCCCGCATCGATTCCGCCATTACGCCTGCCCCCCCGCCCCGGCGATCTCGCCGACCTCGTCCCGCTGCACGAAGCGCGTCGGGATCGGCAGCTTGTGGCCGGCGAGGGACATCGCCTCGCGGGCCACCTGTTCGCTGACCCCGCCGAGCTCGAAGAGCACCCGGCCCGGCTTCACGACCGCGACCCACAGCTCGGGGTTGCCCTTGCCGCTCCCCATGCGGGTCTCCGCCGGCTTCTTGGTCACCGGGTGGTCCGGAAACACGCGGATCCACAGCTTGCCGCCCCGCTTGATGAACCGCGTGATCGCGCGGCGCGCCGCCTCGATCTGCTGGCTTGTGATCCACGCGCGGTCCTGCGCCTGGAGCCCGAACTCTCCGAACGTCACCGCGGCGCCGGTGTGGGCTTCCCCGCGCATCCGGCCCCGGTGCGCCTTACGGTATTTGACCCGCTTGGGCATCAACATGCGTCTACGGTCTCCCTCGCTCTACTCGCTGACGGGCTTCGATGACATGGTTGCCGGCCGCTGGTCGGCCGGCACGTCCGCGCCGCCGGCACGCCCCGCGACGTCGGGGTCGCCTTCCGGCCGCCGCTGCTGCACGACCACCCGCGGCTGCCGCGACGGCAGCACCAGGGTGTCCGACGCCCGGCCGCGGGCTCCGCCTTCGGCCGGCACGCGCCGCCGCTCCGGCAGCACGTCGCCGCGATAGATCCAGACCTTCACGCCGATGCGGCCGAACGTCGTGAGGGCCTCGGCCACGCCGAAGTCGATGTCCGCGCGCAGCGTCTGCAGCGGCACCCGGCCCTCGCGGTACCACTCGTACCGCGCGATCTCCGCGCCGGCGAGCCGCCCGCTGCAGGAGATGCGGATGCCCTTCGCGCCGCTGCGCAGGCTGCGGGCCACCGCCTGCTTCATCGCCCGCCGGTACGCGATGCGCCGCTCGAGCTGGCTGGCCACGTTCTGGGCGACCAGCGCGGCCTCGAGTTCGGCGCGCCGGATCTCCTGGACGTTCAGCTGGATCGCCTTGCCGGTCAGCGCCTCGAGCTCTTTCTTCAGCGCGTCGATCCCCGTGCCGCCGCGGCCGATGATGATGCCGGGCCGCGCCGAATGGATCGTGATGCGGACGCGGTTCGCCGCGCGCTCGATCTCGATCCGCGAGATCCCCGCGCGGCCCATCTTCTTCTTGATGGCACCGCGCAGCTTCTGGTCCTCCTCGATCAGCTCGGGGAAGTTCTTTTCGGCATACCACTTCGACTCCCAGTCTTTGATGATCCCGAGCCTCAGACCGATTGGGTGGATCTTCTGCCCCACGTTGGCGCCTCCGCTGCCGGCGCATTCCGCCGGCTAGTCCTTTAGGGCTACTCGTCGGCCACGATTACGGTGATGTGGCTGCTGCGCTTCTTGATCACGTCGGCCCGGCCGCGCGCGCGGGCGTGCATCCGCCGCTGGCTGGGCCCGCTGTCCACATAGGCGCGCCGGACGCGGAGGGCGTCGCGCGCGAGCTCGAGGTTGTGCTCCGCGTTGGCCGCGGCCGACGCCACGACCTTGGCCACGACTTTGGCCGCGCGGTTCGGCGTGAACTTCAGCACTGCGAGCGCCTCGTCCACGGCCTTGCCTTTGATGAGCTCCGTCACCGTCCGCACCTTACGCGGCGCGATCCGGACGTGTCGCGCAATCGCCTTGGCTTCCACTACGGTTCCCCCCTCACGCCGACGGCGCCGGCGTACCGCCCGCGGCCGGTGCGGCCGGGGTCCCCGGCCCCATCGGCCGCACGGACGTCGCCTTCTCGACGCGCACGCCGTGGCTCTTGAACGTCCGCGTCATGGCGAACTCGCCGAGCTTGTGCCCGACCATGTTCTCGGTCAGGTACACCGGCACGTGCTTGCGGCCGTCGTAGACGGCGATCGTGTGTCCGACCATGTCCGGCAGGATCGTCGACCGCCGCGACCACGTCCGGATCACCCGCCGCTCGCGCGTGCGGTTCAGCGCGTCGACCTTCTGCTGCAGGTGCTTGTCGACAAAGGGCCCCTTCTTGATCGACCGGCCCATCTATTTCCTCCGCTTCACGATAAACTTGTCGCTCGGCTTCGTCTTGCGGGTCTTGTAGCCGAGCGTGGGCTTGCCCCACGGCGTCACCGGCCCGGGCATCCCGATCGGCGACTTCCCCTCGCCGCCGCCGTGCGGATGGCTGCTGGGATCCATCACCACGCCCCGGACGTGCGGCCGGCGCCGCATCCACCGCGTCCGGCCGGCTTTGCCGATGCTGACCGACTCGTGCTCGAGGTTGCCGATCTGGCCGATCGTCGCCCGGCAGCCGATATGAAGCATCCGCACCTCGCCGGACGGCAGCCGCACCTGGGCGTAGTCGCCTTCCTTGGCCATGACCTGCGCCGCGCCGCCGGCGCTGCGCACCAGCTGGCCGCCGCGGCCCACGTGCAGCTCGAGGTTGTGCACGGTCGAGCCGACCGGGATCGCGCGCAGCGGCAGGCAGTTCCCCGGCTTGATCTCCACGTCGGACCCGGACGCGACGACGTCGCCGACCCCGAGCCCTACCGGCGCCAGGATGTAGCGCTTCTCGCCGTCCCGGTAGTGCAGCAGCGCAATCCGGGCGGACCGGTTCGGATCGTACTCGATCTCGGCCACGCGCGCGGTGACGCCGTCCTTGTTCCGCTTGAAATCGATGAGACGGTAGCGCCGCTTGTGGCCGCCGCCGCGGTGGCGCGTGGTCACGCGGCCCTGGCCGTTGCGGCCGGCATGGTTCAGCAGCGGCTCGACGAGCGAGCGCTCGGGCGACGTCCGCGTGATGTCCTCGAACGTCACCACCGTCATGAACCGGCGTCCGGGCGTGATGGGCTTGAATTTTTTGATCCCCATGCGTCCTCCGCCCCTCTAGGTCAGTTTCTCGAGATCGATCTTGTCGCCGTCGGCGAGCGTGACGATCGCCTTGCGGTAGCCGGCCTCGCGGTAGTGGTGCTGCCCGCGCCGGCGCGCGCGGCCCGGAATCCGGATGACGTTGACCTTCGTGACGCGGACGCTGAACAGCCGCTGCACCGCGTCGCGGATCACCGGCTTCGTGGACGCGCCGTCGATCTCGAACGTGTACTTGTTGATCGTCGTGCCGCGCATGCTCTTCTCGGTGACGATCGGCCGCCGGATGACGTTGCGCGGGTCGAGTCCCGCGCTGCGGGACGGACTCATGCCCCGAGTCCCTCCACCAGGCGCTCCAGCGCGTCGCGGGTGAACACGATCCGGTCCGCGGCGAGAATCGCGTGCACGTTGAGCGCGGACGCGGCGGCGACGCGCACGCCGCCGAGGTTGGCCGCCGAGCGCTCGACCATCTCGTTCGGTGAGGCGGTGACCAGCAGTACCGAGCGGACGTCCGAGCCCTTGACCCCGAGCCCCGCCGCGCGCAGCGCCGCGGCGACGGTCTTGGTCTTCGGCGCGTCGAGGTCGAGGCGGTCGAGCACCGCGATCCGCCCCTCCGCCGCCCGCGCCGAGAGCGCCGACCGCAGCGCCAGGCGCCGCACCTTCTTGTTCAGCGCGTACTTGTAACTCCGCGGCTGCGGCCCGAAGACGATGCCGCCGCCGACAAAGACCGGCGCCCCGCGCGCGCCGTGCCGGGCGCGGCCGGTGCCCTTCTGCCGGTACAGCTTGCGCGTGCTGCGCGAGACCATGCCGCGCGTCAGCGTCGAGTGCGTGCCGCGGTGCCGGCCGGCCAGCTGCCACAGCACGGCCTCATGCAGCACCGCGGTGTGCGGCGTCACGCCGAAGATCGCCTCGGCCAGATCCACTTCGCCGGCCGTCTTGCCGTCCCGATCGTATACGGGCGCCCTGGTCATGCTTTGGCTCCCTTCGCGTCCTTCGCCGCGGCCGGGGCCGCCGCGCGCACCTTCTTCCCGCCCTTCGCGCTGCGGACGAGTACCACGCCGCCGCGAGGTCCGGGAAGCGCGCCGTGGATCAGGAGGACGTTGCGCTCCGTGTCGACCGACACGACCCTGAGGCCCTTGACCGTGGAGCGCTCGCCGCCGAGCCGGCCGGGCATGCGCTTGCCCTTCCAGACCCGGGCGATGTTGCTCGAGCCGATGCTGCCGATCGCGCGGTGCATGAGGCTGACGCCGTGCGTCGCCCGCTGGCCGCCGAAGTTGTGGCGCTTCATCGCGCCGGAAAATCCCTTGCCCTTGCTGACGCCGGTCACGTCCACCTGGGCGCCCTCGCTGAAGGCGTCCGCGCGGACGGCCTGGCCGATCTCAAACGTCTCGCCGCCGGCGAGGCGGACTTCGCGGATCACCCGCATCGGGGCGAGCCCGCGCTTGAGGAAGATGCCGCGGTACGGCTTCTGCGGCGCCCGCGTCCTGGGCTTCTCCGGCAGCGGATCGAACCCGAGCTGCACGGCGGCGTAGCCTTCGCGCGCCGGCGTGCGTAGGCCGACGACCACGCAGGGCCCGGCCTCGACGACCGTCACCGGCACGACGTTGCCGGCGGCGTCGAAGATCTGGGTCATGCCGAGTTTCCGTCCGAGAATCGCGGGCATCGGATTCGCTCCCTATCTCCTCAGCGCTACAGCTTGATCTCGATGTCGACGCCGGCCGGCAGATCGAGATGCATCAGCGCGTCGACGGTCTTGGGGGTCGGCTCGAGGATGTCGATCAGGCGCTTGTGCGTCCGCAGCTCGAAGTGCTCCATCGACTCCTTGTCGATGTGCGGCGACCGGATCACGCAGTACACGTTGCGGTCCGTCGGGAGCGGCACAGGCCCGGAGATGCGCGCACCGGTCCGCCGAACCGTGTCCACGATCTTTTCCGCGGACTGGTCGAGCACCTTATGATCGTAGGCCTTGAGCTTGATCCGGATCTTCTGTGCCATTCGCCGCTCCTTTGTGGTCCCGCCCGCCGCGACAGCGGCCATTACGAGAGGATCTTGGCGATGACGCCGGCGCCGACCGTCCGGCCTCCCTCCCGCACCGCGAACCGCTGCCCCTCCTCCAGCGCCACCGGTGTGATCAACGC
>Ga0070731_10000572_pt1 | contig 47753 bp, 44 predicted proteins | sample Coa_R1_2_FD_66448 | JGI IMG/M metagenome (GOLD analysis project Ga0070731, IMG submission 66448) | Surface soil microbial communities from Centralia Pennsylvania, which are recovering from an underground coalmine fire - Coalmine... | ecosystem: Environmental > Terrestrial > Soil > Unclassified ...
CAGTCGGTCGGCGTGCCGCGCACGGCGAAGCGCCGTTCCTCGATTTGCCGGAGCCGTAGCGGATCGTTGAGCGTGAGCGAATGAGCAACGCCCGATTGATCGAATTCCGGCGCCACGATCCAAACATCGTCGGATAGCGAACGCGCGATCTTCTCGCACACGTTCAGCCCTTCGGCGTGGATGCCGTCGTCGTTGGTGATGAGGATGCGCAATTCGCTACTCGCCCTTCGCGATCGTCTTTATGCCGCCCATGTATGGCGCAAGGGCATCGGGGACGGCAATGGAGCCGTCCTCTTGCTGATAATTTTCCATGACCGCAATCAGCGCACGGCCGACAGCGACGCCGGAACCGTTGAGCGTGTGCACATGGCGGACGCTGCGGCCCTCCTTGGATCGGTAACGCGCATTCATGCGCCGCGCCTGGAATTCGCCGCAGATCGTGCAGGACGAAATCTCGCGGTACATTTTCTGCCCCGGCAGCCACACCTCGATGTCGTAGGTCTTTTGCGAGGCAAAGCCCATGTCGCCGGTACAAAGCGTCATAACCTGGTAATGCAACTCAAGCCTTTTAAGAACTTCCTCGGCGCAGGCCAGCATTCGCTCATGCTCGTCGCTGCTTTGCTCGGGCGTGGTGATCGAGACCAGTTCGACTTTCGTGAACTGATGCTGCCGGATCATCCCGCGCGTATCTTTGCCGGCCGCGCCGGCCTCCGCACGGAAGCACGGCGTGCACGCGGTATAGCGCAGTGGCAATTGGGCTTCGTCGAGGATGGACACGCGTACGAGGTTTGTTAGCGGGACTTCAGCCGTGGGGATGAGCCAGAAGAATTGAGGAGGACGGAATGACAGACCTCTTTCAACAGCTTCTATCGCTGTAGAGGTCTTCCATTCGTTTGTTCCAATAACCTCCTGATTATAGTTCTTGTGAACGATCCCCGCCGCGATTGACTCGTAGTGGCGGAGAGGCGCCTCTACGCTAAACTGATCTTCCCTAAACTTTGGCAACTGCGCCGTCCCAAACATGCTATCGTCGCGCACGAGTAACGGTGGCGCGACTTCGGTGTAGTTGTGCGGCTCGCTGGTGTGCACATCGAGAAAAAATTGACCGAGCGCACGTTCAAGCCGCGCGAGACCTTTCTTCAATACGACAAATCGCGCGCCAGATAATTTCGCCGCGGTCTCGAAATCCATCTGACCCAGCGCTTCGCCGAGATCGAAATGCTGCTTGGGCGCAAAGGCGTAATTCTGCTTGGTGCCGAAGCGATGGTGCTCGACGTTGTCCTTCTCGTCTTTACCGTCCGGCACTTCGTCGAGCGGGAGGTTGGGAATTTCAGCGAGCGCATCATCCAGCGCTTTGGATGCGGCCTTTTCGGCCGATTCCATTTGCGGGATCGATTCCTTCAACGCTGCGACTTCCGCCATCAAGTCGTTTGCTTTGGCCTCATCCTTTTTCTTCTTCGCCTCGCCGATTTCCTTGGATGCCGCGTTGCGGCGCGCCTGCGCCGCCTCCGCCTTCTGAATCGCCGCGCGGCGCGCTTCATCAAGCGCAATAAGCCGCTGCGCCTGCGGCTCCAAGCCGCGCCGCGCCAAGCCGCGGTCGAACACCTCGGGATTTTCACGGATGAAGCGGATGTCGTGCATAAGCCACTCTGTTCGACGTCATGGCCGGGCTTGTCCCGGCCATCCACGCCTTATGCCTACTCGGAATTAAGACATGGATGCCCGGCACGAGGCCGGGCATGACGAATCAATATCCCGACAATACGCCTTAGTCACTCCGCCGGCTTGGACGCGGCCGCCGCGGCTTCGGCCGCCGCGCGGGCGGCGGCGCGCTTTTCGACCAGGCGCACGGAGAACACCGAGCCCTCGTAGAGCAGGACCAGCGGCACCGCGAGCGACATCTGGCTCAGGACATCGGGTGGCGTGAGCACGGCGGCGATGACGAAGGCGACAACGATGAAATAGCGGCGCTTTGATTTGAGCTGGGCGGAGGTGATGATGCCGACGCGACCAAGCAGCGTCAGGATCACCGGAAGCTGGAAAGCGATGCCGAACGCCAGCATCAACTTCATCATCAGCGAAAGATAATCCTCGACCTTCGGCAAAAGCTCGATGGTCGCCTGCCCTTGCCCGCCCATTTGCTGCATGCTGAGCGAAAAGCGCGCCAGCATCGGCCAGACTACGAAGTAGACTACGCACGCGCCGAGCACGAAGAAGATCGGTGTGGCGATCAGGTAAGGCAGGAACGCCTGCTTCTCGTTGCGGTAAAGGCCGGGCGCGACGAACATGTAGATCTGAGTCGCAACCACCGGAAACGAAATGAACGCGGCGCCGAACAGCGCCAGCTTGAGCTGAACGACAAAATATTCGAGCAGGCCCGTATAGATGAATTTGGCATCAGGTCCCGCGACCCAGATGTAGGGCCACGTGAGAATGTTGTAGATCTGCTTGGCGAAGAAGAAGCAACAGACCGCAGCAAGGAAGAAAGCGGCGAGCGCCTTGATGAGCCGCGACCGCAGCTCGATCAGGTGATCCATCAAGGGTGCCTTGGTGGCCTCGATTTCTTTCTCTTCGTCATCGCGGGTCGCCATCAGGGGCTTCCCGTGCCATCGGCCTGCTCGGCCTTCTCGACGATTTCAGGCGGTGGCGGAGCGGGCGCCTCTATCGCCGGCACTGAAGCCGCCTCAGCCGGCGCAGGCTCGGCGGTAGTCTCGGTCAGCGCCGACTCGCTGCTGGCAGCCGGCAATGCCGTTTGCCCTGGCGTCGAACCAAGGGAGCGTTCGACGTCCTTGCCTGCGCTCTCGATATCCTCGCGCACGCCCTTGAGCGGATCGATATCCTTGACGTCGCGCGCCATGTCGTCGACCTGCTTCTTCAGGTCGGCCATTTCGGCTTCGCGCATCGCCTCCTGGAACTGGTTCTGAAATTCGGTGGCCATGCCGCGCACCTTGCGCGTCCACTGCCCCATGGTGCGCATGACGGCGGGAAGCTCTTTCGGCCCGATCACGATAAGCGCGACGACGCCGATGAGCAGGAACTCGGTCCAGCTAATGTCGAACATGAAGAAAAAATCTCCGGCCGTCCCGTCCGGCCGTTGCGTGCCCTACCCCTTCGCGCGCACGCAGGCGGCGGGCGTCAGGACATCGAGCGCTCGACCTTGCTCTCGGCCCCGGCGCGCTGCACCGGATCGCCGGCTTGGTGGTCGATGCTCTTAATCGGCCCGTCGGATTTCGCCGTTGGGGCGGTATCGTCTTCCGCCAGGCCCTTCTTGAAAGACTTGATGCCCTTGGCGACGTCGCCCATCAGGTCCGAAACTTTGCCGCGCCCGCCGAAGAGCAAAAGCCCGACGGCCAGGACGATCATCCAATGCCAAATGCTCAAGGAACCCATGAAATCCTCCGTCCGCAACCGCGCTCGCGTCCGCGGCAAGGTATCGATTTAAGCCTGAAACTAGGCGTCGCGGACGGCAAAAACAAGCATACGGAGGATGTCGCTGCGCCGCAGCCCTGGGGCGCGCCGCAAACGGTCTAACGTGGTAATTGGCGCTTTCGGCGAGTTTTGCGGCGCCAGCCTACTCTTCGACGCGTTCGGCCGGCGGGACCAAGGCCAGATCGAGATCGGCGGGTTCAAGCGGATCCTCGTCATCACGGAGCGCGGGATCGTCCGAGGGTACCGGGACGCTGAAGTCCGATGGCAGCGACCCCTCGATCAATCCCGAGCCCTTAAGCTCATCGAGGCCCGGCAGATCGGTGAGCGCCTCTAGGCCGAAGTGCGACAGGAACGCTTCGGTGGTTCCGTAGGTCACAGGCCGGCCCGGCGCCTTGCGCCGTCCGCGAAGCCGGATCCAGCCGGTCTCCAAGAGTACGTCAAGCGTGCCTTTCGAAGTGGTCACGCCCCTAATCTCCTCGACCTCGGCACGGGTCACAGGCTGGTGATACGCGACGATGGACAGCGTTTCGATGGCCGCGCGAGAAAGCTTACGAGCAACCACGGCCTCTCGCGTCAGCAGCCAGGCGAGGTCGCTGGCGGTGCGCAACGTCCATTTGCCGGCAACACGAACCAGATTCACGCCGCGCGACGCATAATCCTTCTGCAACTGCGCAAGCAGACCGCGGAGATCGGCTTCGTCCGGCAGCCGGGTTGCGAGAGTCTTTTCATCGAGCGGCTCCTCGGCGGCAAACAGCAGCGCTTCGAGGATGCGCAATTCCTCAGCACGCTCCGGCCGTTCTTTGTCGCCAACAATCACCCGCATCTCCGCAACCCTCGGCATCGATCCCCCTCCTCAAGCATTCCCCAGATCTGGCGTGGCGCCGCCATCTTGTCCCTCGTTCGCGCGCGCCCGCACGAAAAGCGGCGCAAATGCCGCATGCTGATGCATCTCCAGACGTCCCTCGCGCACCAGTTCGAGCGTCGCGGCAAAACTCGAAGCCAGCACCGTTGGCCGCAGCGAAGGTTCGACCAAGTATTCGATGAGATAGCGGTCGAGTGGGCTCCAATCAAACGATCGCCCGATAAGGCGCTCAATCGCCTCGCGCGCCTCGGCAAGCGACCACACGGTGCGCTTCGGCACACGGACATAGGCTCTGGCCCGATTCTGACGCCGTGTCGCATAGGCCGAAAGCAGATCGTAAAGAGTTGCCGACCATTGCGGCCGCTTGATTTCGGCGATCGGCTCCGGCTGGCCGCGCTCAAAGACTTCGCGGCCCAGCTGCGGCCGCTGCATCAATTGCTCGGCGACCTGACGGATCGCCTCCAACCGGCGTAAGCGCTGCGCTAGAGCGTTCGCCATCTCTTCGGCACTCGGGCCGTCGGGCGCTGGCGGCTCGGGCAAAAGCAATCGCGACTTGAGATAAGCCAGCCACGCCGCCATCACCAGATAATCGGCGGCGAGTTCCAGGCGCAGCTTGCGTGCCGCTTCGATGAAAGCGAGGTACTGATCGGCGAGCGCCAAAATCGAGATCTTGGCGAGATCGACCTTCTGCTGGCGAGCCAACGTGAGCAAAAGGTCGAGCGGACCTTCGAAGCCCTCAACGTCGACCACAAGCGCAGGCTCGTCAGTGCCCGGCTGGGTAAGCTCCGTTTCGAAGGAGAACTCCTCGGCGTTCATGCCGACCCCTGCGCTGGCTCCCAAACGTCGCCGATCAGGGCGAAGAATTCCGCCCTTTTTGCCGGGAGATCTATCGGTGCTGGCAGCCTTTTGGCGGCCAGGGCAGCCGCGGCCCGACGCGCCGCCTCACCTTCGAGCCTGGGTGTTGCCGCTGCGACGGCAAGCATTTCATCCATATTCCCATTGCAGTGGAGGACCAGATCGCAGCCAGCCGAAACCGCTGCCCGCGCGCGCTCGCCGAGGGAGCCGCTCAGCGCGCCCATGGATATATCGTCACTCATCAACAAGCCCCGATACCCAATCCAGCCCCGAATCACCTCACGCACTATAGCGGGCGAAGTCGTAGCCGGGGCGATCGGGTCGATGGCGGTAAACACGACGTGGGCGGTCATGGCCAGGGGGAGCTCCGCCAAGGGACGAAACGCGGCAAAATCCGTGGCTTCAAGTATCTCCCTGTTCGCCGTGACGAGGGGCAGTTTCTGATGGCTGTCGGCCGTGGCCCGACCATGACCAGGAATATGCTTGAGCACTGGAAGTACACCCCCGTCCGCCAAACCTTGCGCGAACGCTGCCGCAAGGGCGGCGACCTTTTCGGGCCGCGTTCCAAAGGCGCGGTCGCCGATTATGGCGTCCGCTCCCGCTGCCGGGACGTCAGCGACTGGCATACAGTCGACATCGATCCCCACGGCCGCGAGATCGGCCGCAATCAGTCGTCCACCCGACCGCGCCGCCGCCAAGCCCCCCGCACGATCACGGTCATAGATCGCTCCATAAACCGCAGCCGGCGGATATTTCGGCCAGGACGGCGGGCCCATACGCTGCACCCGGCCACCCTCCTGGTCGATCAGGATTGGGGCATCCCGTCCTATCGCCGTTCGGAAGTCTCCGGCGAGGCGGCGAAGCGCATCTGGGCTGGTTATGTTGCGCTTGAATACGATCCCACCCCAGGGCTGAGCGTCGCGCAAAAACGCGCGCTCCTCGTCGGTCAGAATGGGCCCGGCAATTCCAGTGATGAAGGCGCGCATACAGGCCGCCTCGCTCGCGCGCGGGTCAGCCGCTAAGACGCAATCTTGCTAATTTCTCTGGGTGAAACAACTGCCGCCGGCCGCCTTCAGGTTGCTGCAAAAGGCGGTTGCCTGTTCCGCGTTAGCAAACGGACCCACGAGTGCCCGGTAGTAGACGCCCTTGTCGCCGAGGTCGGCGCGATGGAACACCGCGTGCCGGCTCCCCAATTGCTGCGGAAACTTAGTCTGCAGTTCGCGATAGGCTGCCTGCGCTTCAGCCTCACTGCGCTGGGACGAGACCTGCACGTAGCCGGCGCCAGCCGCCGCAGGCGCTATCTCTCGCGCCGATGAGGACGAGGCTGCTCCAGCATTGCTCGTGGCTGTATGCACTGCGCGCGCGGGCGGCGGCGCTGGCGCGCCTTCCTGTTGCGGCACGAGCGAAAGTGGGCCGCCTGCGGTTGGAGTTTCGGCCACGACGGTCGGCCTAGGCGCAGGTTTTGGCCGCGCGACGACCGTGGTCTGCCCGGCACCCGCATTGGCACCGGCCTGTTGGGCTGGCCGCACCGCAGGGGCGCGAGGCGGCCTGTTCACAGTCGGCACCTGTGGCGCGGGCGTCTGGGCTGCGCCGAAAGGCTGCGTCGGCTCGGCATAGCCCGGCGGTGGGACAGGCACCTGAGCGATGGTTGCCGATGATTGCCCCGTCACACCCGGATCGGGTGAACCATTGGGGACTACTGGAATCGTCTTGATCATCCGGGGAATGGAATTCCCGGACTGGACGTCGACCGGCTGCTCCTGATTCGTAACGACGTGCTCACCCGTGCCATTGATTGGGCCGGCCTGGCCGGAGTTCGGCACCTGAGCCTGTTGGTCCGGTTTGACCCTGATTGGCCCATCGGCTGGCTTGATGATCGGCGGAAATGACGGGATGACCGAGCCGCCGCTCAAAGCGCGATAGCCCAATGCGCCGGCGGTCCCAAGGACGGCCAAGCCCACCAAGGCGGCAATGACGACGGTGCCGCCGCGCCGCGGCGCCTCGGCTTCATCATCATATTCGTCGTCTGCATAATCGTCGGCATAAGACGGCGCGTATGCGCCGTGCTGCTGACCGCCGTGATCGGCCTGATAGCTGCTATCGGGAGCCGAAGGGATGAACGGAAAGGGCTGAGAGCGCGATTGCGCCGCGGGTTGCCGGTCAAATGAAGCCTGTCGGGCGTTTTGACCAGACGCCCCACGCGCCCCGTTGAACGACGGCCCAGGAGCGAAGTTCTGCCTGGGCGGCGCCTGCTCGCTCTCGTAGCCGTCGTCGAGCGGCCAAGATGCCGAGTTTTGAGAACGTTCGTCGTGGCCGTCGTTTTCATTGACCGAGGCCCAATCGAACTCGGAAGCCGGCGCGGCCTCCTCGTATGATTCGGCAGGCTGGCGACCGCCGTCCTGCCCGCCGCCTTGACCAATGAGCCGGGCTAATTCGGCAAGCGGATCGCTCAAGCCGTCGCGCTGCGAAGCCTCGTTCTCACGCGGCGGCGGGTCGCGACGAAACGAACGGAAACTGCTTTCGGCCATGGAACTCGCCCCGATCAGCCTTTCCCTCGACAGCGGTTACGTTCTATCGACGGCTGCGGAGAATGTTACCGCATCTCGTTAGGCGCCTCGACCCCAAGCAGCGCAAGCCCCGAGGCAAGCACAGCGACCACTCCTTGTACAAGGACGAGTCGAGCCGCAGTCATGTGTCGATCATTCTGTATAATGAAGCGTAAATGTGGCGAGGTATTGCCGAGCGTCCAAAGTGCATGAAATTGGCTGGCCAAGTCGAACAGATAAAAGGCAATTCGGTGGGGCTCATGGGCCAGAGCCGCGCTTTCGACCACCCGCGGATAAAGCGCGATTTGTCGCATCAAAGCGAGCTCGTAAGAATCCGAAAGACGATCCAGTTCCGCAACATTAACCAACTCGGCAATGTTTTCCGCGAGGTCTGAGAATACAGCCCTCGCGTTGCGGAACACCGACATGCCGCGCGCGTGCCCATACTGCACATAGAACACGGGATTGTCGCGCGACTGCTCGATGACTTTGGCGAGGTCGAAATCGAGCACGGCGTCATTCTTGCGGAACAGCATCATGAAGCGGACGGCGTCACGTCCGACTTCGTCCACGACCTCGCGCAGCGTCACGAAGTCCCCGGCCCGCTTGGACATCGTGACTGGCTGACCACCGCGCAATAACTTCACGAGCTGGACGAGCTTGATGTCGAGCACGACGGAGCGGTCGCTCAGCGCCGCGACAGCGGCCTGCATGCGTTTGACATAACCGCCGTGATCGGCACCCCAGACGTCGATCAGCGCCTGGAACCCGCGCTCCAGCTTGGAACGGTGATAGGCGATGTCAGAGGCAAAGTAGGTGTACGTCCCGTCGGACTTCTTGAGAGCACGATCAATGTCGTCGCCGAACGCAGTGGAACGAAACAGCGTCTGCTCGCGATCCTCCCAATCCTCGACCGGCGCGCCCTTGGGTGGCGGCAACCGGCCCTCGTAGACCTCGCCACGGGCTCGCAACCAATCGATCGTCGCCGCCACTTGATCGGTGGCGCCATGATTGAGAGAGCGCTCCGAAAAGAAGATATCGAATGAAATATTCAACGCTGCGAGGTCCGCCCGGACCGCGTCCATCATCATGTCGATGGCTTTGTCGCGCACAACGGGTAGCCATTGAGCCTCGGGCTTTCTCAGCAGCGCATTACCGTGCTCGTCCGCTAGCGCCTTGCCCACAGGCTTGAGGTAGTCGCCCGGATAAAGGCCATCGGGAATGACGCCGATATCCTCGCCGAGCGCTTCGCGGTAACGCAGATAGGCGGAGCGCGCGAGTACATCCACCTGCGCACCGGCATCATTGATGTAATACTCGCGAGTGACCTTGAATCCGGCGAAAGCGAGCAAGTTCGCCAGCGCGTCGCCAAACACCGCGCCGCGGCAATGGCCGATATGCATCGGCCCAGTGGGGTTCGCCGAAACATATTCAACGTTAATCGCGGTGCCGCCGCCAACGTTGCTGGCGCCATAACGCGTGCCAAGTCGCACTGCGGCGCGAAGCGCTTCGATCCATGCGGCCGGTTTGAGCGTGAGATTGATGAATCCCGGGCCAGCGACAGCCACTTTGTCGACGAGAGAGTCTTGCCGCAGTTTTTCCGCAAACGATTCCGCGAGCTCGCGCGGCTTTCTCCCGGCATCCTTCGCGAGCACCATGGCGGCGTTGGTCGCCATATCGCCATGCGCGGGATCGCGCGGCGGCTCAACGGAAACACGAGACTGATCGATGCCGGCCGGCAGAACACCCACGGCGATCAGTTCATCGCTCGCGCGGTGAACGCGATCGAGCATTTCAGCGAAAATGTTCTCTGCGGCCATGGAAAAAAATCACTAAGACGCCGAAGCGGCGTGCCGCGCGGCTAGCGCAGTTCCGGGGTCGAGTCAAAGAGCCGCGCATGTTCGGCGAGCGCGTAGCGGTCGGTCATGCCGGCAATGAAATCGGCGATACGGCGCGCGCGTGCCGCCTCGTCTAGGCCGCCGAGTCCCTCCTGCCACTCCGCCGGCAGAGCCGCGGTGTCGCTGCTGTAGCGGGTAAACAGCTCGCGCACCACGGCGGCGGCCTGATCCATCACCCTCATGACGCGGGAGTGGCGGTACATGTGCGGCTTGAGAAAGCTCTTGATCGCATGGTCGGCGTTGCCAAGTTCGGCGGAAAAGCCCACAACCGGCGACCCTGCGGCGCGTATGTCGTCAGCGGAGCGAGGGGCTAGCGCGTCAAGCTTGCGACCGGTTTCAGCAGTGACGTCTTCGATCAGGAGTCCGATCAACCGGCGGATGAACTCGTGCACCACGCGTGCGGCATCGAGTCCCGGATAGGCAGCGTGTATCTCGCCGATGATTTTGCCCGGCAGCGGCACAGCAGCGATATCATCGAGACCGAACAGCTCGGCGCGCAGGCCATCGTCGATGTCGTGGGCGTCATAGGCGATGTCATCAGCAAAAGCAGCGACCTGTGCCTCCGCACTTGCGAAACTCCACAACTGCAGGTCCTGTAACCGCGAGTAATCGAGGATCGTCTCCGGCACCCCATGCGCGCGATAGCGGCCCAGCGGATGGCCCCGCCGGTCGGTGAGCGGACCATTGTGTTTGGCGAGGCCTTCCAGCGTCTCCCAGGTGAGATTGAGCCCATCGAAGGCCGGATAACGGCGCTCCAGCGTCGTGACCACCCGCAGGGTCTGCGCGTTGTGGTCAAAGCCGCCGAACACCGCTAGGCATTCATCCAGAGCGCGCTCGCCCGCATGGCCAAACGGCGGATGACCAAGATCGTGAGCAAGCGCGAGCGCCTCGGCAAGATCCTCGTCGAGGCCGAGTGCGCGGGCGAGCGCCCGGGCCACTTGTGCGACTTCGAGTGTGTGAGTGAGACGCGTGCGGTAGTGGTCGCCTTCGTCAAACACGAAGACTTGCGTCTTATGCTTAAGGCGGCGAAAGGCAGTCGAATGGATGATGCGGTCGCAATCGCGACGGAAGGCGCTCCTGCTTTTGCTCACGGGCTCCGGATGGAGCCTTCCGCGGGTTAACGCGGGATCGCAGGCGTATGGAGCGCGCGAATGTGCCGTATTGATCGACATGGGTCTGCCCGGCCTCGCAATTGACCTCGGCCTTGCCCGCACTTAACTATCGGGCAGGCGGAGTGGCAATTGGCACTGTGGCAATCTCCACGATGTCTCCGCCGGAGAAGGCGATGACAGCCCACGTGACGGTAACTGAGCGGGCAGCGCAACGGATCGGCGAAATTCTAGGCCAGGAGCCGGTCGGAACCATGTTGCGCGTGAGCGTTGCAGGAGGCGGCTGCTCCGGCTTCCAATACAAATTCGACACCGAGCGGGCCCGGGCTGACGACGACGTGGTGATCGAACGGAGCGGCGCGACCGTGCTGATCGATCCCGTTTCCCTCGACTATATGGCCGGTAGCGAAATCGATTTCGTCGATGACCTGATTGGATCCTCCTTCAAGGTCAACAACCCGAAAGCGACCGCATCCTGTGGCTGCGGTACCAGCTTCGCGCTGTGAATTCCCCGTTTGGCCGTTGTGGTCGTTAACTTGCAAGTACATTGAGTAGGGTGCATGCCCGCAACAAGCGCGGTCATTGATGACTGAATCGAACCTATTCGGTAAGAACCGTGCGCATCGCCACTTGGAACGTCAATTCGATCAAACAGCGCATCGATTCGGCACGCACGTGGCTGGCCGAGCGGCAACCCGACATCGTCTGTCTCCAGGAAACAAAGTGCGTCGACGATGCCTTTCCGCGCATGGAGTTTGAGGGGCTTGGCTACAACGTCGCCATGCACGGGCAAAAAACTTTCAACGGGGTCGCCATTCTGTCGAAATTCAAATTCGACGAGGTGATCACAGGTCTGCCCGGCGACGACTCGGACGACCACGCTCGCTTCATCGAAGCCACCGTATCGACGGCAAAAGGCGTGATCCGAACGGCAAGCATTTATCTGCCCAATGGCAACCCGCCGGAAACCGAGAAATACACCTACAAGATTGGCTGGATGAAGCGGCTGTCGGCGTACGCGCGAGAGCGCCTCTCCCTCGAAGAGCCGCTCATTCTCGCCGGCGATTACAACGTCATTCCCGCCGCCGCTGACGCGAAAAACCCGCAAGCCTGGGTCGGCGATGCCTTATTTTTACCCCCCACGCGGGACGAGTTTCGCGCCCTGGTCAATCTGGGCCTGACTGATGCTGTGCGGGCGACCAGCGATGATCCGGGCCTCTACACGTTTTGGGACTACCAGGCGGGAGCTTGGCAGAAGAACAACGGCATCCGTATCGACCACGTCCTGTTGTCGCCGCCGGCCGCCGACCGGCTGGCCGCTGTCGGCATCGACCGTCACGTGCGTACCTGGGAGAAGCCGTCAGACCACGTGCCGGTGTGGGTCGATCTGGATATTGAGGCGAAGTAACCAGAGGGGGCGTTGTCAACCGACAACGGTTGCGCCTAATCGCGCCGTCCGTTCATCCAATTGCGGAGATAGACCAGCGCCATGGCGCGTTCGTCGTCGCTGGCACTGCGGAAGGCGTCGTCGTAAAGTGGTTTGACCCATTGTTCATCCGCGCCAACGCAATCGCGACCGAGAGTGAGCCACATCAGTCCGCGCGCCGCCTGACGCGGCACCTGCTGCCCGCGGAATAAGATATCGCCAAGCGCCACTTCGGCGCGGCATTGGCCCTTGGTGGCCGCCAGCAGGAACCATCGCGCTGCCTCGTGCACGTCGCGCGGGTTGCCATCCAAATAGAGTTGGCCGAGTTCGTACTGTGCGTTGGCATCACCGAAGTACGACGCAGCGTACAAGAACATCTGACGCGCGCGGTCGACGTCACGTTCGACCGATGAATTGGGAATACCCTTCAGATAGTAGCGGCCGAGCGCGACGAAAGCGTTGGCGACAATGCGCGCCTGTGCGGTGCCGGGCGGCTCGTCCGCATGTGAATTGGCGATCTGGCTAAAATACTCGAAAGCACGCAGGTCGTTCTGGGTAACGCCATCACCCTCCGCCAACATGCGGCCGAACTTCCACTGGGCCCCAATTTGCCCCTGATCCGCCGCGTACTGAAGCGCGGACAATTCCTTGGCCTTTTCGCTCGTCTGCGGCGCGCCGAGAAGGGTGTGCGAGCCGTCGTTCGGAGTGAGCAAGGCAGTATTCGGAGTGGCGGTGCCATCAAAAGCTAAGGCAGGCTGGAGCAATGCCCCGGCGCGCGGACTAAATCCGAGTCCAAATGCGACACACAGACCGCCCAAAAGCGTCACCAGCACTCCGCCGGTCGCGATTCGCGCTGATGCTCTAGATATCCGCATAGCACGCCTTCTCGGCCGCCCCACCTGGGTGGGTTACAGCTCCACCACGCGCCGGGCCAACTTCCTGGGTATATTTCCACAAATAGCCGGAGCCGAATTCATTGCCTCGTGGCTTCCAGTGCTTCGCCCGCTGGCTCAGCTCGCTTGCCGTCAATTCGACGTCGAGCGTACCCTTCTCACCATCGAGCTTGATGATGTCGCCGTCGCGCAGCAAAGCGATCGGTCCACCTACCGCCGCTTCCGGGCCGATGTGGCCGACACAGAAGCCGCGCGTAGCACCGGAAAAACGGCCATCGGTGATTAATGCAACCTTGCCGCCCATACCCTGTCCGTAGAGGGCAGCCGTTGTTGCCAGCATTTCGCGCATGCCAGGACCACCTTTGGGCCCCTCGTAGCGGATGACCAGCACGTCGCCTTCCTTGTATTTTTTGTTCTTCACCGCTTCGAAGCAGGATTCTTCACCGTCAAAACAACGCGCCGGACCAGAGAATTGCAAGCGCTCCATGCCGGCAACCTTAACAATCGCTCCCTCCGGTGCGAGGTTCCCCTTGAGACCGATAACGCCGCCAGTCGGCAGTATCGGCTTGTCAGCAGGCCGAACGACGTCTTGATCGCTATTCCACTTCACCGATTTTAAGTTCTCAGCAATGGTTCGGCCCGTGACGGTGAGACATTCGCCGTGGAGATAGCCATGGTCGAGCAGCGTCTTCATCAACAGCGGAACGCCGCCCGCTTCAAACATATCTTTGGCGACATAGCGGCCGGAAGGTTTCAAATCCGCGATATAAGGTGTTCTTTTCAGGACCTCGGCCACATCAAACAGATCGAACTTGATTCCGCATTCATTAGCGATGGCTGGCAGATGCAGCGCAGCGTTGGTAGAGCCGCCGGTCGCCGCCACAACCGCGGCGGCGTTCTCTAGCGCCTTGCGAGTGACAATGTCGCGAGGACGAATCTTCTTGACGATCAAGTCCATGATCATCTCGCCAGCGAGCGTGCAGAACTTGTCGCGAATCTCGTACGGCGCCGGCGCTCCGGCCGAATACGGCAGCGCCAAACCGATGGCCTCCGATATCGTCGCCATGGTATTGGCGGTGAACTGCGCGCCGCAGGCGCCGGCTGACGGGCAAGCATTCTGCTCCAGCGTATCGAGGTCGGCGTCTGACATGGCGCCGATAGAGTGCCGGCCGACCGCCTCGTAAACGTCCTGGATTGTGACCGGCTTGCCTTTGAAAGTGCCCGGCAGGATCGAGCCGCCGTAGATGTAGATCGCCGGCACGTTGAGGCGGCACATCGCCATCATCATGCCGGGTTGCGACTTGTCGCAGCCCGCCACACCGATCAGCGCATCGTAGGAATGTCCGCGGACCGTCAACTCCACCGAATCGGCAATGACTTCGCGCGACGGCAACGAGGATTTCATTCCGGCATGCCCCATGGCGATGCCGTCGGTGACCGTGATGGTGCAGAACTCGCGCGGCGTCGCGCCGACGGACGCTACGCCCTGCTTCACCGCCTGCGCTTGACGCATGAGCGCGATGTTGCAGGGCGCCGCCTCGTTCCAGCAGGTCGCAACGCCGACGAACGGCTGATGGATCTGCTCCGTCGTCAGACCCATCGCATAGTAGAAAGCCCGATGCGGGGCTCGCTCCGGTCCTTCTGTGGCGTGGCGACTCGGCAGCCGCGCTTTCAAATTGGTCTTGGCGTCCATCGAACACCTGTGGGCCTATTGGGCCCCTCGCCCCTGTTTTTGCCGAATTGGGAGCTCGGCCGGCTCCCAAATCGGAATCGCCGCAATGGCTTGCGTTTTCGTGCCCTTGCCTGCGCGGGCATCGCTTTCAAGGAGTCCTATGGCTAAAAAGGGGCGCTTGCAGTCGCTCTGGGTACAAGCGCCCAAATGTTCCTGTGATGTGTCCCAGCCGCCACAGAGTGGTAACCAAGTCACACCCGAGCCAAGTCGATCCTGTGGCTAACGCGGGGTTCACCGATACCGATAGGCGACCGCGACGATCCGCACATGGGTAAGCCGCTCACACTCGCCTTTTTCAGCCGTAGCGTTCTCGAAGTGGCGCCCGATCTGATCGGGGCAATCCTCTTGGTTAATGGCGTTGGCGGCCGGCTGGTCGAAGTCGAGGCATACCGTCAGACCGATCCGGCTGCCCACAGCTTCCGCGGCCCGACGCCACGCAACGCGGTCATGTTCGGGCCGCCGGGCTTCACCTACGTCTATCGCTCTTACGGCATTCACTGGTGCCTGAATTTCGTGTGCGAGCCCAAGGGCTCGGCGAGCGCGGTGCTCATTCGCGCCATCGAGCCGACGGCGGGGCTATCGGTTATGAAGCGGCGGCGCGGCATGGACGACGAGCGATTGCTCTGCTCCGGACCGGGCCGACTCTGCGAGGCGCTGGCAATCACCCATGCGCAAAATGGACTGGCGCTCAATGCGCCGCCCTTCAAACTCCTGGCCCGTGACAGCCCGCTCGAGGTGGTCGCTGGGCCGCGTATCGGCCTGACCAAAGCGGTCGACAAGCCATGGCGCTATGGGCTGAAGGGTTCGCGCTTTCTCAGTAAACCGTTCGCGGCAACTGCTACGCGGGTAGCCTGAACGCTGGATCAAAGCCGAGTTCGTTGCGCGCCTTCTCGATCGACACGGTGCCCTCGTCATCCGCAATGTTGTAGACGCCGCTGCCCTGCGTCAGCGCCAATAGCGCCACTTGCGCGGCGGCATCGACATGCACCGGGGGTTTGCGGGTCGGGCCGTCAGTCCAGGTGCCGGGCCCATAGAGCAAGCCGTACCGCAGCACCACTGGCTCCATGCCAGACGCCAACACCTGCTCCTCCATGTCGGCCGCCGCGCGCACGGTCACGACACGTGGACCATCGGCAAGGTTGAGCGGATCGGTCTCGGTGTGCGGCTCGGGGCCATCGGCGTAGGCAAAAGCGACACTCTGCACGATGAAGCGGCGTGCACCGGCCGCCTTCGCGGCGGCGACGAGATTCCGCGTGCCTTCGGTGCGAATGCGCGCATTGCGCGGATAGGCAGCGGCTAGCTCTGCCTCGTCGAAGACACGCGGCAGGTCGGTCAATTGGTGGATGACGACTTCGGGGCGCGCGGCGCTGACGGCTCGCTTGAGTGCCTCAGCATTGTACACATCAACAATGGCGGCGCGGACGCCTGTCGATTCGAGCTCCAGAGCGTTTGCCGTCGTGCGGGTCGTTCCCGTGACTTCGTGGCCCGCGGCGAGAAGCAGCGGCGTGAGCCGCCGGCCGATGGCTCCGCTGGCACCTGCAAGAAACACTTTCACAATATCACCTCACGTCGACGCTTCGAGACGCTGCAGCGCCTCTACAATCTTGCCCTTGCGCGCCACCGCTTCCTCGCGCTTCTCGCGCTCGCCTTCCACGACTTCCTCGGGCGCCCGCTTGAGAAAGTCGGCGTTGTTGAGCTTCTGGTCGACGCGCGCGATATCGGCGTCACATTTGCCCATTTCCTTGCCGAGCCGGGCGCGCTCAGCGGCGAGGTCTATGACACCGGCGAGCGGCAGCGCCGCCACATCGCCGCGCACGACGAGCTGGAGCGCCCCTTTCGGCGGAGCGTCCGCGAATGAGATTTCGGAGACGCGCGCCAAGCGTTGAATAAATTCGGACCAGTGACGCACCCGAGCGGCGGTTTGCGGTGAGGCGCCCGCGAGCACCAGCGGTAACAGCGTCGCCGCAGGGATGCTCATTTCCGCACGCACCGAGCGGATCGCCGTGATCAGGTCGATCACCCAGCCGATCTCGTTCTCAGCCGCTTCGTTATCGAGACCGTCATGGTCCGGCCAAGCGTCGAGCGCCAGCATGTGATGGCGCTGCGGGCCGTGCTCGCCGGTGACGCGCCACAGCTCTTCGGTGACGAAGGGCATGAAAGGATGCAACAGTTTCAGAATTTCATCGAGCGCCCATGCAGCCGCTGCGCGCGTTTCGCTCTTGGCCGGACCATCGGGGCCGGTGAGCACGGGCTTCGCGAGTTCCAGGTACCAATCGCAGTAAACGTTCCAGACAAAGCGATAAACCGCCGCGGCCGCGTCGTTGAATTTGAAGTCCTCCAACGCCGCACTGACCTCCCTTCCCGCCCTCGCGGTCTCGTGGATGATCCAGCGGTTGAGTGTTTCCTTGGCCTGATGCGGATCGAAATCGGGATCGCGAGCACAGCCGTTGATCTCAGTGAAACGTGCGGCGTTCCAGAGTTTGGTCGCGAAATTGCGATTGTTCTCGACTTCCTGCGGACCAAGCCGGATATCGTGACCTTGCGCCGCGCCGCGGGCCAGCGCGAAGCGCAAGGCGTCTGCTCCGTATTGATCGATGATGCCGAGCGGGTCGACAACGTTGCCCTTTGACTTCGACATCTTGGCGCCGGAGGCGTCGCGCACCAGGCGGTGGATATAGACGTCACGGAATGGCACGTCTTTTTGGAAGTGCAACCCCATCATCATCATGCGCGCCACCCAGAAGAAGATGATGTCGAAGCCAGTGACCAACGTGCTCGTCGGATAGAAGCGCTTGAGCTCCACAGTTTCTTCCGGCCAGCCGAGCGTAGAGAACGGCCACAGTGCCGAAGAAAACCAGGTATCGAGCACATCCTCGTCGCGGTGCAGATATTCGTTGGCAAAGCGCGCGCGGCGCTTTGGATCAGCAGCGATGTCGTGACCCTCTTCGGCGGTTACCTCCTCGATGTCGGTGTAGTGCGCCAGCGCATCTGCGACGGCGTCGTCTTCACTCTCAGCGACAAAGACCTTGCCGTCCGGACCGTACCAGGCGGGAATCTGATGACCCCACCAGATCTGGCGGGAAATACACCAGGGCTGGATATTCTCCATCCAATTGAAGAAGGTCGCTTCCCATTGCGCCGGTACGAATACGGTCTTGCGCTTGCGCACAGCTTCCATCGCGGGCTCGGCCAGCGTCTTGGCGTCCACGTACCACTGATCGGTGAGAAGTGGCTCGAGTACCGCACCTGAACGATCGCCATGGGGCACGACGTGGCTTGTCGGCTCGACCCGATCGATCAGACCCGCAGCCTCCAGGCGTTCGACAATCTTTTTGCGCGCGGCAAAGCGATCGAGCCCATGCAGTGCCAGCGTGGCGTCGAGGTCGGCAGAGCTTGGCAAGCCGTGAAGAAAGTCCGCATTCGCTGTCAGATCGAGATGGGCCTCCTTGTCGAAGATATTGATCATCGGGAGGTTATGGCGGCGGCCGACTTCGAAATCGTTGAAGTCGTGCGCCGGCGTGATCTTCACCGCGCCGGTGCCCTTTTCCGGGTCGGCGTAGGTATCGCCGATGATGGGAATGCGCCGGCCGACGAGCGGCAGGATCGCGGTCTCGCCGATGAGGTGCCGCAGCCGCTCGTTGTCAGGATGAACGGCGACCGCGACGTCGCCCAGCATCGTCTCCGGCCGCGTCGTCGCCACGATGATGAATTCGCCGCTTCCCTCTATCGGGTATTTGATGTGCCAAAGCTGCCCCTTGGTCTCGACCTGAACCACCTCAAGGTCGGAGATTGCGGTTTCAAGTTTAGGGTCCCAGTTGACGAGACGCTTATCCTTATAGATGAGGCCTTCGCGATAGAGCGCGACGAAGACTTTCAGGACTGCGCGCGATAGTCCCTCATCCATGGTGAAGCGTTCGCGTGACCAGTCGCAGGAGGCGCCGAGACGCTTGAGTTGCGAAATGATCGTGCCGCCGGATTCCGCTTTCCATTCCCACACGCGCTTGATGAACGCCTCTCGGCCCATGCGACGGCTCGATTCCTGATGCTCCATCAATTGCCGCTCGACCACCGCCTGGGTGGCGATGCCAGCATGATCGATCCCCGGCTGCCACAACACGTCCTTGCCGCGCATGCGTTCGAAACGGCACAGGACGTCCTGCAGCGTGTTGTTGAGCGCGTGGCCCATGTGCAGCGAGCCGGTGACGTTCGGCGGCGGGATCACGATGCAATACGGCAGCGCAGCGGCGCGCTCCGGCCTGCCGGCGCGGAAGGCGCCGGCCGCCTCCCAGGCGGCGTAAATACGGCCCTCTACCGTTGCGGGCTGGTACCTATTCTCGATCATGCATATCGCTTTGTCGGTTCGCGGGCTAAAAAGCCCGCCTCGCCCAGAGTGTCAACGTGTCAGCCTCAATTACGTCCTCCGCATCGCCGCCGCGCAAAACGCCGATCCGCTCGATCATGCTGCTCGCGGTCGCCGGCTTCGCCGCGCAGGCGCAGGTCCGCGTCACCGATTCGCTGCTGCCGCAAATTGCCGCCGATTTCCGCACGACCGTAGGCGGCGCCGCGATCGTGGTGACGGCCTATGCGGTGGCCCACGGTTCGATCCAGCTCGTGATCGGGCCGATCGGAGACAAGCTCGGCAAGTACCGCACAGTGGCAATGATGTGCGCGATCGGCACCGTTTTGGTGGCACTCTGCGGAATGGCCGCGTCGCTGCACCAGCTTGCCCTGGCGCGGTTTGCGACCGGAGCCGCCGCCGGCTGGATCATCCCGATCTCCATGGCCTATGTGGGCGACGTAATCCCCTACGAGCGGCGACAGCCGATACTGGGACGCTATCTCACCGGACAAATCCTCGGCCAGCTCTCGGGGCAAGCAATGGGCGGCGTGCTCGGCGACCTTGTGGGCTGGCGCAACGTCTTCTTCGTGCTTTCGGCTGTGTTCGCGGTGGCAACAGCCGGGCTAGTCTGCGAACTCATCGGCAATCCGCTTACTCGCGAAGCGAGCCACCCGAACGAAACCTCGCGCGGCTTCATCGCTGACTACGCGGCGGTGCTCACGACCCCCTTCGCTCGCCTCGTCATCATCACCGCGTTTTTCGAGAACGTTCTGCTGTGGGGCGCCTTCGCCTTTATCGGCGCGCACCTGCGCCAGCGCTTCAACCTCAGCTTCACCCTTATCGGACTGAGCGTCGGCTGCTTCGGCATTGGCGGGCTCATCTACGCCGGCCTGGTGAAACTGTTCGTATCGCGGCTCGGCCAGGTCCGCCTCGCCACCGCCGGCGGTTTCGTGATCGGTGCTGGTTACCTCACGCTCGCGGCTTTATCCGTTTGGTGGCTCGCGCCGGTCGCCACGATCTGCATCGGCCTCGGCTTCTACATGCTGCACAACACGCTGCAGACAAACGCCACGCAAATGACACCGCAGGCACGAGGCACCGCCGTCGCCATATTTTCCTCGGCGATATTTATCGGCCAAACGATCGGTGTGTTTATCGGCTCGTTGCTGATCGACCGCACCGGCGCGGCGCCGCTTTTCGTCGGAAGCGCGATCGCGTTGCCAATCCTTGCGGTCTGGTTCGCAGCCGAGTTGCGGCGGTACCGCGCAGGCAAATAATCCACGTTCTGACTAGAGCGACAGCCCGAATGCGTCGTTCAATCCTCGCCGGCCAGCGGGCGTTACGAGGAGCGCGCGGCTGTCGCGCATGCGTTGCAACCACTTGAGATCGAAGCAGCGCTGCGCCAGCACGGCACCGACGGTGCCGCCGAGATGCGGCCGCCGCTCGGTCCAATCCAGACACGGCCGACAGAAGATCCGTCGCCGGCTGCGCGCGGTGGCAAGATCGACGCCGAGCTCCTCCAAGAACGTCACGCCAGTATCGGTGGCTTCGCCTCCTTCATCCGTCAGCACGAGGTGCCCACGGGCACAAAGGGCATCGGTCATGCCAACGCCGAGCTTACCGGCAACGTGGTCGTAGCAGGTCCGTGCATTGCGCATGGCGTCATCGAGCTTCGACGCCGGCCGATGACGTGGTGGCGAGTCCGCGATCACCGCCATGATGCCTTCGAGCATTTCGGCAACGCGCGGTGTGGCGATCCGATAGTACCGATGCCGGCCCTGCTTGACGCAGGCGATCAGTTGTCCGTCTGCGAGCTTGCCGAGGTGCCCGCTGGTCGTTTGCGGCGACACCCCCGCGGCGTGAACGAGTTCGCCAGCAGTCAGCGCCTGTCCGCCCATCAACGCGGCCAAAATGTTGGCCCGTGCGGGATCGCCGACCAGGGCGGCGACTTCAGCAATGCGGACATCCGCGGTCATGAGGAGCCTTTCGCTGCGGTCCATCTGCAATTTAGCCCCACACAGTGCCGCGGTCAGCCCGCAAAACTTCGGCCGAGACGGTAGTTTCGCCGGGATTGGCGCTGCCCCGGCCCTTGCGCCATAACTCAGCGATGGCGCAACAAAATGCCATCTTGCAAGCTGGCTCGGGCGCCCGCACCGCCGCCCAAGCCGTCGCACTCGATAACGTGACGGTCGCCTTTCGGCTGACCGATGGCAGCACCTTCACCGCGGTAGATCGTGCGTCGCTTGCGGTCGCCGATGGCGAGTTCGTCGCTATTGTGGGACCGACGGGCTGCGGTAAATCAACCTTGCTCAACATCGCCGCCGGACTGATCACACCGGCGGCAGGCAAAATCGCGATCTTTGATGCCCCGCTCGCCGGCCTCAACCGCTCGGCCGGATATCTGTTCCAAGCCGAAGCGCTGTTTCCCTGGAAGACTGTGTTGGAAAACGTCGCGATCGGCCTCGAAACGGCAGGCGTGGCGCGACGCGATGCACGCGCACGCGCCGGCGACTGGCTTCGGCGCGTCGGGCTCGCTGAATTTGCCGCGCGCTATCCGCACATGCTCTCGGGCGGTCAGAAAAAACGGGTCGGGCTTGCCCAGGTGCTGATCCGTGAGCCGAAAATTCTGCTGATGGACGAGCCGTTCGGACCGCTTGATGCACAGACCCGCCAGATCATGGGCAGCCTCCTGCTCGACTTGTGGAACACAGATCGGAAGGCGGTGCTGTTCGTGACTCACGACCTCGAGGAAGCGATTGCGCTGGCCGATCGCGTGCTGATCATGTCGGCGGGCCCGGCCGCGCGCATCATCGCCGCCTGGACGGTGTCGCTCGAACGGCCGCGCGACATGGCCGAGATCAAATACGAACCGGCGTTTCGCGAACTGCATCGCAACATCTGGCAGCAGCTCAAGGCCGAGGTGCTTAAAGGCTATGCCCAGACCAGCGGCAGTGGATGAGGGTTATGAGGTAGCTGTGTCCCGCATCAATCTTCTGCTGCTCCAGGTCTTGGTCGCGATCTTCGTCATCGCGCTCTGGGCGCTGCTCACATCCGTGCCGGTCGGCAGACCTTTGCTGCCGCCGTTCTTTTTCTCCACCCCTGCCGACGTTGCCCAACGCATTGTCAAATGGTTCGCCGACGGCACGATCTGGAAGCATCTGTGGGTGACGCTGAGCGAGGCGATGCTGGCCTTTATCATTGGCTCAGCCGGCGGCATCGTGGTCGGCTTCTGGTTTGCCGCCCAGCCTCGCATCGCCGCCCTGTTCGATCCCTACGTCAAGATGGCCAATGCGCTGCCGCGCGTGGTGCTGGCGCCGATCTTCACGCTGTGGTTCGGGCTCGGCATCTGGTCGAAAGTCGCGCTCGGCGTCACGCTGGTCTTCTTCATCGTATTCTTCAACGTCTATCAGGGCTTCAAAGAAGCAAGTCCGACCGTTCTCGCCAATGCCCGCATGCTCGGCATGAACCAACGCCAACTCATGCGCCACGTCTATTGGCCGTCGGCGCTGTCGTGGATGTTCTCATCGCTGCACACTTCGGTCGGGTTCGCCGTCGTCGGCGCGGTCGTCGGCGAATATCTCGGCGCGGCCGCCGGCCTCGGCTATCTCATCGCTCAGGCGGAAGGGGTGTTCGATGTCGCCGGTGTGTTCGCCGGCATGCTGGTGCTCGCCGCCTTCGTCGTCGCCATCGATGGCCTAGTCACCCTGGCCGAGAACCGGCTGCTGGTGTGGCGACCAACCGCGGCGCAAACCCGCGCCTAAAACTCATCTTATTCGCCCTAATCGGCTTTCCACACACCACCGCGTACCGTATCGTGCCGCAAAACTCATGGGAGGACGCCTTGGCGAACCGGCTGATCGCAAAACTTTGCACCGCGCTCTCCGTTCTGGCGCTGCTGTGCGGCGGCGCTCTGGCGCAGTCGAAGGTGACGATCTCGATCGGTGGAGCCGGATGCCTTTGCTATCTGCCGACGGTGCTGGCGCAGCAGCTTGAAGAGTACAAGAAGGCCGGCATCGAGGTCGAGCTGGTCGATTTCAAGGGCGGATCGCAGTCGCTCACCGCGGTGATCGGCGGCAGCGCCGACGTGGTGTCTGGCTATTTCGATCATTGCGTCAATCTTGCCGCCAAGAACCAAACGCTTCAGTCCTTCGTGGTCTATGACCGCTATCCGGGGCTGACCCTGGTGGTGGCTCCGGCACAAACCGGCAAGATCACATCGGTCAAAGATCTCGCCGGCAAGAAAGTCGGCGTCACCGCGCCAGGATCGTCCACCGACTTCTTCTTGAAATATTTGCTCAATAAGGACGGCGTCGATTCAAATTCAATCGGCGTCATCGGCATAGGGATCGCTGCGACGGCGATTGCGGCCATGGAGCAGGGTTCGGTCGATGCGGCCGTCATGCTCGATCCGGCGATTACGCTGCTGCAGGACAAATACAAGAACCTGACGATCCTTAGCGATACGCGAAGCGGCCCCGACACGATCAAGGTGTTCGGCGGCGAATATCCAGGCGGCGCGCTTTACACCAAGGCAGCGTGGATCGAGGCACACCCCAAGGAAACCCAGGCGATGACCAACGCAATCTTGGCCACGCTGAAATGGATTCACTCCCACAGCGCCGAAGAGATCATGGCCAAGATGCCGGACAACCTAGTCGGGCCTGACAAAGCGCTCTATCTGGCGGCGCTCAAGAACACCATCCCGATGTATTCAACCACCGGCCTGATGGACCCCAACGGCGCGCAAGCCGTACTTGATGTTTTCAGCCAATCATCGCCTGACGTGAAGAATGCTCACATCGACTTGTCGAAAACCTATACCAACAAGTTCGTCGAGCAGGCTCAGGGCGGCCATTAGAACGCGGACAGTCCAGCGGCGCCACCGCTGGACTGTTTGACCGCTTCCAATCCCAGTGAGGATTGCGCTCAGACCTTGACCAACGGCACCTTTGGCACCGAGCCACGGCCAGGCGGTGAGTTACCACCTCCCGAGCCCGGCGGCTTACGCCGCGGTGAAGCGCGACGCTTCTTGGCGCGGCGCGGCTCCGGCAGCTTCTCGGCCCGGGGTGTCACCGGCCCTTCCGGATATTCGAAACCAAGCGTGCTGTTACCGTTCTCGTCGGTATTGACGACGACGCGGACATGCCCGCCCGACTTCAGTCGTCCGAACAGCACCTCGTCGGCCAGCGCCTTCTTGATGTGCTCTTGGATCACCCGCGCCATGGGCCGGGCGCCCATCAACTCGTCGTAGCCATTGGCAATCAGCCAGTTTGTCGCCTCGTCGGTCAGTTCGATAGTCACGCCCCGATCATCGAGCTGTGCCTCAAGCTGCAGCACGAATTTCTCGACCACCATGGCGATAACATCGCGCGACAAATGCGCGAAGGTAATGATGGAGTCGAGCCGATTGCGGAATTCCGGCGCGAACATGCGATTGATCGCCTCCATGTCGTCGCCTTCCCGCTTGTTGCGGGTGAAACCGAAGGCGGCTCGCGCCAAATCGGCCGCGCCCGCATTGGTCGTCATGATCAAAATGACGTTGCGGAAGTCGACCTGCTTGCCGTTGTGGTCGGTAAGCTTGCCGTGATCCATGATCTGCAGCAACACGTTGAACAGATCCGGATGCGCCTTCTCGATTTCGTCGAGCAGGAGCACGCAGTGCGGATGCTGGTCGACACCGTCGGTCAGCAGACCACCCTGATCAAAACCGACATAGCCGGGAGGCGCACCGATCAATCGAGAGACAGTGTGCCGTTCCATGTATTCCGACATGTCGAAGCGGATGATCTCAACACCGAGGGTGGCCGCAAGCTGCCGTGCCACCTCGGTCTTGCCGACGCCGGTCGGTCCGGAGAACAGGTAGCAGCCGATAGGCTTCTCCGGCTCGCGCAGGCCGGCGCGCGCAAGCTTGATCGAAGCGGCGAGCGCCTCAATTGCTTTGTTCTGGCCGTAGACCACGCGCTTGAGCGTCTCTTCGAGATGCTGGAGCACCTCGGCGTCGTCCTTCGACACCGACTTCGGCGGTATGCGCGCCATCGTGGCGATCGTTGTCTCGATCTCCTTGATGCCGATGGTGCGTTTGCGCTTGCTCTCCGGCAGCAGCATCTGCGCCGCGCCCGATTCGTCGATCACGTCGATCGCCTTGTCGGGCAGCTTGCGGTCGTGGATATAGCGCGAGGATAGCTCGACCGCGGCCTTGATAGCCTCGTTGGTGTAACGGAGCTTGTGATAGTCCTCGAAATAGGGCTTCAGGCCTTTGAGGATTTCGATGGCGTCCGGGATCGTCGGCTCGTTGACGTCGATCTTCTGGAAGCGGCGCACCAGCGCCCGATCCTTCTCGAAGTACTGCCGATACTCCTTGTAGGTCGTGGAGCCGACGCAGCGCACCGTACCGGACGCAAGCGCCGGCTTGAGCAGGTTGGACGCATCCATGGCGCCGCCTGAGGTCGCGCCGGCGCCGATCACAGTGTGGATTTCGTCGATGAACAAAATAGCGCCCGGGTAGCCCTCAAGCTCCTTTATGACCTGCTTGAGGCGTTCCTCGAAATCGCCGCGATAGCGCGTGCCCGCGAGCAATGTGCCCATGTCGAGCGCGAACACGGTAGCGTTGCGCAGAACGTCCGGCACCTCGCCGTGGACGATGCGGCGGGCCAAGCCCTCGGCTATGGCGGTCTTGCCAACCCCGGCCTCACCGACGAAGAGCGGATTGTTCTTTTGCCGCCGGCAGAGCACTTGGATGGTGCGGTTGATTTCGGCTTCGCGGCCGATCAACGGATCGATCTTGCCCTCGCGCGCCTTCTTGTTGAGATTGACGCAATAGGCATCCAGCGCATCGACCTTCTTCTTCTGATCGTCACCGGACTTGGAGTCGTTGTCCTCATCTGACCCGCGCACCGGACGCGCCTCCGACATTCCGGGCCGCTTGGCAATGCCGTGGCTGATGTAATTGACCGCATCGTAACGGGTCATGTCCTGCTCTTGCAGGAAATACGCGGCGTGGCTCTCGCGCTCGGCGAAAATGGCGACCAGCACATTGGCACCCGTAACCTCTTCACGGCCCGATGACTGCACGTGAATCACGGCGCGCTGGATGACGCGCTGGAAGCCCGCGGTCGGCTTGGAATCCTCAGCTCCGTCGGTGACCAAATTGTCCAATTCGGATTCGAGATACGCGACGAGGCTCCTGCGCAGCTTTTCCAGGTCCACGTTGCACGCCCGCATCACCGCGGCTGCATCCTGATCCTCGATCAGCGCCAGCAAGAGATGCTCAAGCGTGGCGTACTCATGGTGTCGCTCGTTGGCGAGCGCGAGCGCCCGGTGGAGCGACTGTTCGAGGCTACGTGAGAACGTTGGCATTTCAGATTCTCTTCATTTGTATCGGATGCCCCTCCCCGGGAATCACTTTTTCTCCATTATGCATTGCAAAGGATGCTGGTGTTTTCGAGCGAAGTCCATCACCTGCGTCACTTTGGTTTCGGCCACCTCGTAAGTGAAGACCCCGCATTCGCCGACGCCATTCTGGTGTACGTGCATCATGATCCGCTGCGCCGCCTCATGGTCCTTGTTGAAGAAGCGTTCAAGCACGTGGACCACGAACTCCATTGGCGTGTAATCGTCGTTGAGCAGAAGAACACGGTAAAGGTTCGGCCGCTTGGTTTGCGGCCGCGTCTTGGTGATAACCGCGGTGCCTGGGCCGTTCTGATCGGCTTTACGCTTGCGGTCATCGTCTGCCATCCGGGATGGAATTGGCGCGGTATCGTCATTCGGCGGCATTTCGCAACTGTCGTCCGGTCTTGCTCGTTATGTTTCTCCGTCGGTTGCCGGATGGCTGCCACCCTCCGCGCTCCCGACAACATATAATAGTGATACCACAGCCTGCGTTCCAGGTCGAAGCACTGGCGTTGAACCAGCATTGCCCAGCATCGCACAACCCTACCTTTCAGGCCTCCTTCCCTGCCATTGACGATCAACGATTCCACAATGGCAACTCCGAAATTGTGGCAATCGATCCAAGCTCAAGCCTATTTTTCGCCCACGGGCACCCGGCGACCGTTGCGGAAATTTTCGAATATTAATGACTTGATGTTCGGGCGCCGCGCAAAAGCAGCTTGAGACTGCAAGCGCGACTTCGTCTCTGAACCTATGGCGGGCTCGCCCGCGCACGCCCATCCGAGCACAACGCGGCGTCTCGTACCCGCAAACGGCAAGGCACCCCGAATAGATGCCTTGGTGGGATGGTCACTTCATTGCCGACGCTTTGGCCAGAGTTGCCTCGAAGGGCTTGTAGGCTTGTTTGGCAAGATCAACGTACAGCTCTCCGAGCTTGGTCGCCTCGGCGACAAAATCCTCGTATGAGGATCGTAGATATTGGGATTGCACCTCAAGGGCCTTTTCGAGGCTCTTGGCGCTCATCAACTTCTCCCAGGCCGCGGCCGATGATTCGGCCGACTTCTTCGAGTAGTCGACCACCTCCGCGGCGATAGCCTGCGCGCCTTTCGTCCAGACTCCGAACGAAGTGACGGCCATATCCATGTTGCTTTGGCCAAATTTCTGCATGTCTTCGTTTGTCATGATCGACCCTGCTAGCGCACGCGCCGTTTTTCGCTACCGTCAGCTCAAAGCCCGTTGCCTTGAAAACGCCTTTTCCGTCGTCGACAATTAACTATAGTGCAGTGCACAAAAAACGCAACGGTGTAGGCGCTGTGTGTTGAAACTGCTGGGGACTTAACCCTTTCGCAAGGGCGTTCCCGTAACGTTATTGACCGTGTCGTGCGGGTGACGAACCGGTCCTCGAAGGGGTGTTGTTTCTCTTAGCCTGAAGGATGAGCGGGGCACGCTTGGCTCCTTCGCGATGAGAGAAGCACCGTCCCAGGGGAGCAAGCAGGGGTAAGAGCTCCGCAGGGGCTTTGCGCGTTAAGGGACGGGGTGCGTAATGGGTTGGGCGAGTACTGGGGCCCGCCAGGGGCTTCGTAGTTGCGTTTTAGGTCTGACCGCAATCACCGCGGTTCTGGTCATTAGCAGCAACGCAGCGGACGCGCGGCACCATCACCAGGTGCACGCGTATCTTGTACGCCACTTCGAACACGCTCGACATCACGCCAGCTCTGACGATTACTCACCCCCTTCGGCCTCGATCCTCGTCGACGGCAACAGCGGCGCGGTTCTCGAAGAATCGAATGCGGACGGGATGCGCCATCCGGCCTCGCTCACCAAGGTGATGACGCTCTATTTGCTGTTTGAACGTCTCGACGCCGGAAAGCTAAAGCTCGATACCCAGCTCTCGGTATCCGAGCACGCCGCCGAACAGGATCCGACGAAACTGGGCCTCAAGCCCGGTCAGACAATTTCGGTCGAGGACGCCATAAAGGGCATCGTCACTCGATCGGCCAACGACGCCGCCGTCGTCGTCGCCGAGAACCTGGGCGGCAGCGAAGAGGCGTTCGCCCAGCTCATGACGCAGAAGGCTCGCGCACTCGGCATGAGCCGAACCACTTACGTCAACGCATCCGGACTACCTGCCGACGAGCAGGTCACCACTGCGCGCGACCAGGCATTGCTCGGACGGGCGATCCAAGACCGCTTCCCACGCTACTATCGGTTCTTTTCAACCACGTCGTTCGTGTTCCATGGCCTGACTATCCACGGACACAATCACCTGCTTGGATCGGTCAACGGCGTCGATGGGATCAAGACCGGATATATCCGCGCCTCGGGCTTCAATCTGATTACGTCCGTCCACCGCGACGGTCGCTACATTGTCGGCGTGGTGCTTGGTGGTCGTTCGGCTTTCGAGCGTGATGCACATATGCGCGCGTTGATCGAGGGCAATATCAGGCTGGCCTCGACCCAGCATAACGCTCCGGTCATCGCCGAAAGAGCAACGCCAAAGGGTGAAGGACAACAGGTCGCGTCGGCCGCGCAGGCGCTGCCTCGCGTCGAGCCGACGACTGGGCGCACGTCGGTCGGATCGAACGACCCGATAAAACCGCTGTTGGTGAAGACCGTCACCTATCACACGGTCACGGTGCGCACCGCGTCCATGGTCCCGATGCCGGTGCTGGTACCGGTGTCTCCGCCCGCCCAGGCGCAACCAGAGCCGCAAACGGCACGCGCGTTCGCTGCCTCTTCCGAAGCGCTGACGGCGTCACCAATCAATTCCACCGCGCGGGTTGCGGAACCGGTCCTGCGGGCCGACCCGATCAAGGTTGCCTCGGTGAAGCCGGCCGATCCCGAGCCGGAGGCAGCGCCGCATGCTCGTGGCGGATGGATCATCCAGATCGGCGCGTTCGACAGTGAGAATGAAGCGCGGCAGCATCTCAACGACGCCAAGCAAAAGGTCCACGGTGCGCTCGCCTCGGCCGAGCCGTTTACTGAGCGCGTGCGGAAGAACGACAGCACGCTTTACCGCGCACGCTTCGCGGGTTTCAACAAAGACACCGCCGAAGCGGCGTGCAAGCAACTCAAGCACAGCGACTTCGTCTGCATGACAGCGAAGGATTAGAAAGCGACACCTCTTCCATTCCGAAGCGCAGCGCACGAAATGGAAGCATAACGAGGTGCACGACGGGGGCGTCAGCTAGGAATTGGCCAGGTTACCGCGCGAGGGTTTTTCTCAGGAACCTCAGCGATGGCGGCTCATAAGCACGTCCTTGGCCTCGTTGACGCGGGCCGCAAGATACGTCGACCCCCCTTGGTCGGGATGCAGTTTCTTCATCAGCGAACGGTGGGCCCGGCTGATGTCCTGCGCACTGGCGCCGGCCCGAATGCCAAGGATCTGATAAGCTTCCTCTTCGGTCATTTTGCTGCCGCGACCCGGCGTTCGCGACCGGCTACCCGCTGCCGCGTCACCCTGCGCGTGTTCACGCCACTCGGGCGCCCGGCGATCAAGATACGCTGCGAGTAGATCGCGGCTGTCAGCGTCCATCGCGCCGAGCAGGCCAATCAGTGTCTGCGGATCGAGTGTGTCGAGAGTCTCGCCCTGATGGGCGCCGGCTAGAATGCGCCCGTGCATGCTGCCGCTGTCGTGATCGAGTTCCATCTCAATAAAAGCGGTGCGCACGCGCGAGACCTGGCCGGCACTCTTCTGTGTTCGCGCGCCGAAGGTCGCCGGCCATATCGAGACCCATCCCAGCATGCCAAGGCCAACAAGGCCGACGGTGATCGCGGGGCCAATCTCACCGCGCAACAGTAGGAAGCCAGCGAAAAGGACGATCGCAACGCCGCCCAGAGTGCGCAGAAGCCGCGCCGCCGCCTTGGGATCGGCCTTGGAGAAGGAATTGGCGGCCCAGAGCAACAGCGCGAGAACAGCAACTCCGAGAAGAAGAGACATGGTTTTCTTGTCTGCTTATTTGAGCTGTTCGATCAGCCTGATGGCGCCCGCGTTACGCTGTTCCTTAAGGCGAGCGAGGGCCTTCATGCCTCCGGCGGCGTAAGCCGCCGCCGCGCGCAATAACTCCGCCAATTCGTGCGCCGCGCCCGGCACGAACCGGCAGTACGCACCGCGGGTGAGCCGCGCAATCTCGCGAAACGCCTGTTCGCAAACCGGATCGTATCCCTCCTGAAACATGAACGCGGCGACGTTGCGCAAGCCGAGCTCGCCGGCGGCGGCGCACAGGTCGTCGAGCTTCTCCTCCATAGCATCGCCAACAAAGACAAGAGCCGCGACCTTTGCGGCATCGTTCTCGCGCCGCGCATGCGCCAAGACCTTGGCGATCTGCGTATGGCCGCCGCGGCAATCGATCCGCGCCATCAATGCACCGAGCCGCTGCGGTTCCACAATCCAGGGCGAAGAGCGGCACTCGGCGAGGCCGCGATAATAGACGAGTTGAATCGCAAGAGCGCCAACGGCCGCGGCTTCGCGAAACATTTCGGCCTGCAGTTGGCAGGCCTGATCCCAGGTTGGCTGCCTGCTCATTGTCGCGTCGAGGGCGAAAATCAGCCGCCCACTCTGGCCGCGCTCGTTTGCCGGACCGAGCGAGTGCACCTGACTGAGGAAGCTGTCAATCTCGGCGCGAGAATTCGCTGCCGGCGCTCGCGCATCGCTCCGCGGCGCCGGCGGTCGATCAGACCGGTCGTTGGTCATGGAAAGCTGCTCTTTGCAAGACCCAGCCATTTCTAACTAGGCCATAAGGTGGCCCTCCCGGATCGAGGGTGCAATGCCGGCCTCATCCGTCTGCGCGAACGTGAGAATCTCCATATCCTCGGGTATAGACCGAGCGCGTATGGACAGGCGCCAATGCCGAGTGCAGTCGAATGAGAAAAAAGACCAGCCGATCGCGGCGTGGGCCCCGCGTCATCAAAAGCCTACCGGCGCTGCGACGCGCCATCGCGGATTACCGCGCGCTGGGAGCCACGATTGCGCTGGTGCCGACCATGGGCGCATTGCACGAAGGCCATTTGTCACTGGTGCGAATGGCACACCGCCGCGCCGACCGTGTCGTCGTTTCGATTTTCGTCAACCCGACGCAATTCGCACCGCACGAGGACTTCGGCTCTTATCCGAGGACTTTTGCCGCCGACCTCGCGGCGCTCGCTGCACTTAACGTCGATCTTGTGTGGGCGCCGACGGTGGAAACGATGTACCCGAAGACCTTCGCCACCCGGATCGTGCCACAAGGCCCGGCGACGGCCGGTCTGGAGGATGCCTTTCGCCCGCATTTTTTTACCGGGGTCGCCACCATCGTCGGGAAACTCCTGATCCAATGCGCCCCGGACATCGCCATTTTCGGCGACAAGGACTACCAGCAGCTCAAGGTGCTTATCCAGCTTGCACGCGACCTCGACTTGAAAACCCGCGTTCTCGGAGCGCCGATCGTGCGCGAGCTCGATGGCCTCGCGCTATCTTCCCGCAACATCAACCTGTCGGCGCGCGAGCGCGAAGCGGCGCCAATTCTCTATCGTGTGCTCAAGCAGTGCGCACAGGCGATTGCCGCTGGACGGACGATCGCCGCCGCACTCGATGAAAGTCGTGAAGAGATTACTCGCACAGGCTTCGCTCTCGATTATCTCGAAGCGCGCAATGCCGAGACCCTCGCCCCGATCGCCTCAACAAAAGACGGCCCGATCCGCCTCCTCGTCGCGGCGCGGATCGGCAAAACGCGGCTAATCGATAACGTCGCGGTGTAATCACTCGGCCGCTTCGAGATGCGGAATTTCCGGGCGATCGCCGCGCGCTTTGCCGCTGATCGGCGGCCGCGGCAAGGTTGCGGCGCCGCTCTCCACGACAAAATCGTGCTTGAGCGAATACCACGGCGAACCGGTCTCGCCAGCCGGCGTCCTTTCGCTTGAGTCGTGCCTGACGTATTTGCCGATAAGATGGCGCGTGACGCCGAACTGTGCGTCGGTTTCGAGGTTCGGGTCTTCCGGATCATAAAGCTGGGAAATCAGCGTTTTAAACCCCGGCTTGTAGACGAGAAAATGTAAATGCGAAGGCCGCATGTTGTGCCGCCCGGCCGCACGCAGCAATTCACCGACCGGACCATCAATCGGTATCGGATAACCCGCCGGCTTCACGGTACGAAAGCTGATGCGACCATCTTTGTCCGTCGTGAATTTGCCGCGCAAATTCATGTCAGCCTGAGTGGGATCTTGGTTTTCGTAAAACCCTTCCGGCGAAGACTGCCAGATATCGACTTCGGCGCCGATGATCGGCTTACCGTCAGTGTCGCGGAAGCTCGCATCGACGAACAGAGCCGGACCAGGCGTCGGCGAACGCACGATCGAGCCGCCGTTCGGCGTCTTGGGAGAATGCATTCGCCAGAATGGGCCGAGCGTGTTGGCATCGGTCTCGGTCTGACCATTGTCGCCGTTGTTGAGAAGGCAGATCAGCGGCGACAAACCGAGTGAGCCAGCTATCAATACAGCTTCGTTATGATTCTGGTTTGAGTTCTGACCGATCGCGACAAGGTAACCCATCGCCGTGTGAAATTCCTGCTCGGTCAGCTTCACCTCGCGCGCGAATTCATGCAGATGACGGACAAGCGCGGCGAGGATTTCCCGGAGCCGTGGATTTTTGGTCCGGGCGTATTCGCTGAGCACCGCCTTGGTAACGTCCTTCTCATTTTCGATGATCATATTTCTGCTCCGGAATGGTTGGGCGGCCGTCCCGCGCGGCTGATTTTACGTGATCGGCTCGGCGGACGCTATGCGACCCCCGCAGATCGGCTCGCTCACATCAGGCCGAGTTCACGCAGCTCCCGCCGCAGCTTCTCCGGCATGGCGGCGGCGCCGGGCGCCGCCTTGTCGAGGTCACGCGGAGCATCCTTATCCGCCAAATAGCGCCAGCCTTGGAAGGCCCGGAAGGGACGCGGCGCAACCAGCACCACTTTCGGCTCGAGGACGATCCCGCAGCGCCCGACGCCGTCCTTGTCGCGAAACGGACGCACCGCGCGGATGCGCTGCCGGCACATGATTTCGCCACGGATCACCCAGTAGAGAGAGCCGCCCCCAATCAGTTCGTCGGCGCGCTTGGGCACCATCCGTGTGCGATGGATATGCTCGGGCTTTTCGCCACGTTTGCGCTTGTCCTTCAGCCTCAGCTTGATCCAGTCCTCGAGATCGCGGACCGAGTCGCAGCCGACACACAGTTTGATAAGATTGAGAGCCATGACCTCACATTATCGATTCTCCGATGGCTCTATCAGCATGATCTCGCCGCCCTCCACAACCTGAGTCCCAGCCGCGATGGCGACATTGCGCACCACCCCCGCGAATGGCGCATGCAGCGTGTGTTCCATCTTCATGGTCTCGATGATGGCAAGGCGCTGACCTCCGGCGACGGACTCGCCGGCGATCACAAACAGCTGGAGCACTCGCCCGTGCATTGGAGCCTTGATAATGCCGTCGCTGGCTTGCCCCGATGACGACGCGACCGAAAAGTCCTTCAGACGGACACGCGTCTGCCGGCCGTGGCGTAGGATGTAGGCCTCATGTTCCCTGAGCACTATGGCGGCAGCATCCTTCGCAGGTCCCACGCCGCCGACTATTACGCGCGGGCCGTCTTCTGCGTACGTGACCTCGGCTTGCGCACCCTCCCCGTCGACGAGAACGGGAATGCCAAGCCGTCGCACGCCGCCGAGTTGAAACCCATCGCGCGCCGCCCAAGGCAATTGAGTTAGCGCGGGCTCTTCCTCCTGCGGCGCAGCGTCCTGCGAAGTCTCCTCCGCGAGTTTGTCAAGCAGCCGCTCGACACCGAGCGCGGCAGCGGCGTGGTCGGATGCGTGCGGGACCGCGCCGAGCATCCCGAGATTACGGTCGATATATCCTGTGTCGACGTGCCCTTCGCGGAACTCGCGCGCCTGGCAAAGCGCCGCGAGAAAAGAGACGTTGGTCCGCGGACCGAGGATCCGCGTGTGGCTCACGAGCGCGTCCGCAAGCCGATCGAGCGCGGCTTGGCGTGTCGGACCGTGGGCGATGAGTTTAGCGATCATCGGATCGTAGTAGGGTGTCACCTCGCTTCCGGTCTCGACGCCACTTTCAACGCGAATGTCGTCGGGCATTTGCAGGGCGACAATTCTGCCGGTCGACGGCAGGAAGCCGTTCTCAGGATCTTCAGCGTAAATTCGCGCCTCGACGGCATGACCGTGGAGGCGAATTTCCGCCTGGGTGAGCGGCAGCTTTTGCCCGGCGGCGACGCGGAACTGCCACTCGACAAGATCGAGCCCGGTGATCTCCTCGGTCACTGGGTGCTCGACCTGCAGGCGGGTATTCATCTCAATGAACCAGAAGGCATCATCGCGCAGGCCATGCGTACCGTCGGCGACGAACTCGACGGTACCGGCGCCCGTGTAGCCGACGGCGCGCGCCGCCTCGACCGCAGCGGCGCCCATCCGCGCGCGCAGCTCCGCGCTCATACCCGGTGCCGGGGCTTCTTCGATGATCTTTTGGTGCCGCCGCTGCAGGGAGCAGTCGCGCTCGCCGAGATAAATGACATTGCGGTGCTGATCGCCGAAAACCTGAATTTCGATGTGCCGTGGCGCGGCAATGTATTTTTCAACCAGCACACGGCTTGAGCCAAAAGCCGCCTCAGCCTCGCGGATGGCTGACGCCAGCGCGGTACCGAATTCTTCACGCCGTTCGACCCGGCGCATCCCGCGGCCGCCGCCGCCGGCAGCGGGTTTGATCAGCACCGGATAGCCGATGTGGCCGGCCTGTTCGTAGAGGAATTCGCTATCCTGCCGTTCGCCGTGATAGCCGGGCACGATCGGCACGCCCGCCTTTTGCATCAGCGCCTTGGCGCGATCCTTAAGCCCCATGGCGCGGATCGCCGCGGCCGGTGGCCCAACAAAGACCGGACCGGCTTTCGCGCAGGCCTCGGCGAAGTCGGCGTTCTCCGACAGAAATCCGTATCCCGGATGGATGCATTCGGCATGCGCACGCTTAGCCACTTCAATCACGCGTTCGATCGACAGATAGCTCTCACGGGCATCTGCTGGCCCGAGCAAATAGGCCTCGTCGCATAGGCGCGTGTGCAGCGCATGTGCGTCAGCGGCCGAATAAACCGCGATGGTGCGCAGACCCATGCGCCTAGCGGTGCGTGCAACCCGGCAGGCGATTTCGCCACGATTAGCGATGAGGACTGAGCGGAACATGACCCAATGAGAGCGGGCCGCTGGCCTTCGCGCAATGGGGCTAAGGCGACAAAGCGGATCGAGCGCTCAAATCACTGCGCGGCCTCCGCGGGTGCGGGAGTCCACACCGGGTCGACTTTCGGCCCGTCGCTTGCGGGTGCCACCGGTTTGGCAACACGCGCGCGCGCGGCCTCCGTATTCGCCGCAGTGCCAGCCGCGCGCGGCACAGCTGGGCCTTTAGGCTCAGGATTCATGATGCTGATCGGCGGGATGGATGCCGCCGATGGGAAGTCGATGTTGACCACCTTGTGTTTGCTCGGCGCGCCAGCCTCGGCGGACGACACCATCGATCCCTCGGTCACGCCCGCAACTGGAACGTCAGGTGTCTTGCCCCAAAATTCACGGTAGTGATCGACAAAATGCTCAAAAGTCTGAGCGATCAAGTTCGTGCGAACACGGCTCGGATCGTGGAGCATCGTCAGAGCAGAACAATTGTCACTGGTGCACCCCTCACGCACCACCAGCACGTGCGCGAGGAAGCCGAACGGGTCGGCCTCGAGTGCACGGCGCAACGGCAGCAGAGCGCGATCGATATCCGTTCCTCCGTGATTTCTGTAGTCCGTCATATCCGCGAGCAGCGCGAATTGCGCCGCAACGTAGGAGGTCGTCGCCGCCACGCTTTCAGGAGAGGCAAACACCGCCTTCTCGCATGCACCCACGACAATGTCGCCCGCCAGAGGGTCGAGACACGCGAGCGGTGTTCCCGCCGCAAACGGTTGCGCCGCTAATTGCTCAGCGCGCCCGTCGAGAGCATCGCGTTCAGTGCGCATCGACACGCCCTCCAGGCAGGCCCATGCGAGCGAGCCAGTCAGCGCCGCGCTAAGCCCTATCAGCGCGGCGCGCTCGACCGCGAGCCGTCGACCAGTCGGAGACCGCCGGACGACCAATGCGCAAACCATGATGACAAGAAGTGAAGCGGAGCCGACCGCAATCCACGACGGAGACGCCCAGGATTCGATCTTGCCCGCGATGGCGGAAACCATGCCGAGCATCACGCACCCCTACCCAACGCAACACCACGCGAGACCACACTATGGACCAGCGGCCACGGCTGCGCCAGGGATTGCGCAAACCCAGTCGCAGGCATGTCTCAGTGAGTTGGCAGGATATGCGTGGCGAAATAGAGCCAACGGCTGGCGAAATCAGCCTTCAACTTCCAGCTGGCTTTCCTTGGCCACACGCTCGAACGCCTCGCCAGCGTGCTTGATCCGGTATTGGTAATCATCGCCATCGGAGGGCAGCAACCGGACAACCTTGTAGCTTCCGCTCGCTCCCGGACGGGTGATCGGGCTCGACGTGTAGAAAACGGTCTGGCCGACATGGAACTTATGGGTCTGCAAACCTGACCCGATTAGAGCCATGTCACTTACGCTCACCGAAGTGACATCGACCGACCTCACGTCGACCAAAGTAACATCGGCCGAGACGATGCTTATCGGGGCAATCTTGTGGCCGTTTGCCTGCCGTGGCTTTCTTGCCGACGACCGGGATCGAGCTTTGTGCTCTTTGCGCGCCGGAGCCTTGCGCGCCGAACTCCTCCGACTCGGCTTGGCCGACCTTTTTTTTGCCGCTGAATGTTTGTTCATAACGAAACTATAGCACTCAAAAGTGTTGCCGAGCAAAAAATATAATGTGCCGAAAGGGTCTTTGCGAGAGGCCCTCGCGTTACTCTTCAAGGGCATAAAAACTCATTTCATATCAGACAGATACGATAACTTCCTGTCATAGAACTGAAACGCTGATCTGTTATGCTTGGCGCTGCCAGCGGCCATTTGTGTCGGCAAGCCAATAAGTCACTGCAAAGCCGTCTTCCTTGGCCTTGCCCCAACGCGCTCGAGCCGCCTCGAGGGCCTCCGGATCCTCCCCGTCGAACAGGACCACCAAACGCTGATAGGCCGCTATATCACTAGGCATGCTGGCGCCTTCGACCAGAAAGCGGACCGCCGCGCCGTTGGGATTTGTCTCGTCAAGCATAAGCAGAACTGGCTGCTGGGCCGCCTCGGCTTCGCGCCAGGTCCCGTGCGGCACAAAGGCGTCGTCACGCCACGTCCACAAATGGGCGTCCAGCGCCTCAATCCGCTCATCCGAGGAAGCCTGAACGGCGACACGCCAGCCCCGCTCTAGGGACTTCTGGATGAGCGGGGGTAACACCTGTTCGAGCGACTGCCCCTTGAGCTGATAGAAAAGGATCTCGGTCATCCAGCCCCGCTACCGCTCGTAATAGTCCTCGACCAGCCGGTCGAGCAGACGCACGCCCCAGCCCGAACTCCAGCTTTTATTGATATCGGTCTGCGGCGAACCCAGTGCCGTGCCCGCAATGTCGAGATGCGCCCACGGCGTTTTGTCGACAAACCGTTGCAGCAGCTGCGCCGCCGTGATCGATCCTGCCCAGCGCCCGCCGGTATTCTTCATGTCCGCAAATTTGGAATCGATCATCTTGTCGTACTCAGGCCCAAGGGGCATGCGCCAGACGCGCTCGCCGGTTGCTTCGCCGGCCTTGGTCAATCGCTCGACCAACCGGTCATTGTTGGAGAACAGCCCGGCGTATTCCTGCCCGAGCGCGACAATGATCGCCCCGGTGAGGGTCGCCAAGTTGATCATGAATTTTGGTTTGAAGCGTTTGTTGACGTAATGCAGCACGTCGGCGAGCACGAGGCGGCCCTCGGCGTCAGTGTTGATGATTTCGATGGTTTGTCCCGACATTGTCTTGACGATGTCGCCCGGCCGTTGAGCCTTGCCGTCGGGCATGTTTTCGACGAGTCCAATGGCACAGACCGCGTTGACCTTCGCTTTACGGCCGGCGAGAGCGTGCATGAGACCGACCACACAGGCCGCACCCGCCATGTCACCCTTCATGTCCTCCATCCCCGCTGCGGGCTTGATGGAGATGCCGCCGGTGTCGAAGGTCACACCTTTGCCGATGAACGAAATCGGCTCCACTCCCTTCTTGCCGCCGTTCCAGCGCATGACGACCATCCGAGAGTCATGAACTGAGCCTTGCCCTACACCGAGCAGCGCTCCCATCCCCAGCTTGCGCATGTCCGCCACGTCGAACACCTCGACCGAGACGCCGAGCTTTGACAGCGCCGAGGCGCGGCGCGCTAGTTCCGCCGGATAGAGAATGTTCGCGGGCTCGTTGATGAGGTCGCGCGCCAGGACAACTCCATCGGCGATCGCCACCTTACGCGTCCAGGCTTTCTCGGCGGCTCCGGAATTAGCGCACGCCAAATCCACTTCCACCTTGTCGGCCCGGTCGTCCCCTTCTTTCCGTTTGGTCTTGTAACGGTCGAACGCGTAGGCGCGGAGCCGCACACCGAGCGCCAACTCAGCAACCTGCTCCGGACGCAATGCGCCCGTGGCAACTTCGGCGAAGATCGCCGCCTCGGTCGCTACTGCCGGCACCTTTCCCATAGCGGCACCACCAAGCTTCACCATGTCCCGCGTCTTCAGGTCGTTCTCCTTGCCGGTCCCGATAACAACGAGCCTCGGCAAATCGAGACCCGCTGGCGCGACGATTTCGAGGGTCGAACCGTTCTTTCCTGTGAAGCGATCTGCCGCGGCCGCTTGCCTCAGGAAGGCGTCAACGGGTGCAAGTGCTTTTCTGGTCGCTGGGCCAAATTTCAAACCTTCAGAACAGAACACAACAAGAACGCCACGCCGCTGCGTAAAGGGCGTAAAGGCGATCTTCAAAACTTCGGCCATTTTCAATCCCTCTGGGCCATCGGACCGGATCACAGTGGAACCCTACCCGACATATGAACCGGACTCCTTCATCGTGCAAAGAGCACCCAGCCGATGCTTAACAACGACCGATCCCCCAACAATTGAGGCGACGGCATTGCCACGGCCGGGCCATTTTGTGAAAGCATGGGCTTGGGCACGGAGGAGATCAGCGCCGGGGCTTTCCGGCTGATCCGGTACGCCAGGAGAAAAAGCCCAATGGGGGCTATCGGCCGCTATATGTTTCGTACCACGGTGGTGGCGTTCGTGATCACCTTGGTCACCTTGACGGTCGTGATCTGGTTTACCCAGGCGATGCGGGAATTCGACCTGATCACCAGCGAACGGCAGACCGTTTTCGTCTTCATCGGTATTACCGGGATGATCGTGCCCTTGCTGGTCATGATCATCGCCCCGATAGCCCTGATGGTATCCGCCGGGCACGTCCTCAGCCGGCTCGGCACGGATTCCGAGATCATCGTCATGAACGCCGCCGGCATTTCGCCCGGACGACTCCTGCGGCCTTATCTCGCCGCGGCTGTCCTGGTTTCCATTCTCGTCGGCACCATCGCGGCTTACGTTTCGCCCCGCAGCCTGCGCGAGTTGCGCGACTGGTCAGCGCGGGTCCGCGCCGACATTCTTACCAACATTGTACAGCCCGGCCGCTTTACCAGTGTAAGCGGCAATCTCACATTTCACATCGCAGACCGGCGCCCTAACGGCCTGCTCGTCGGCATCTTCGTCGACGACCGGCGCGATCCCAACGAGCAAGCCACCTACCTCGCCGAGCAAGGCGAGATCGTAAAGAACGACAAGGGCTCATTTCTCATCCTCGATCACGGCAACATCCAGCGGCTGGAAGCCGGTCACCGCGATCCACGCATCATAAGTTTCGACCGCTACGCATTCGATCTTTCAAAATTTACCGGCGGCCCGCAGAACGTGACCTATACGGTGCGCGAAAAATATATCTGGCAGCTCATGTGGCCGGACCCAACTGACGCGCTCTACATCGCTCAACCCGACCAATATCGATCGGAACTGTATGATCGCCTGGCGAGCCCGCTTTATCCCCTGGCGTTCGCAATTTTGACCTTCATGTTTCTCGGTCCGCCGCAGACCACGCGCCAGAGTCGTACGCTTGCTCTCGTTGGTCTCATCGTGTCAGCCACGGCGCTGCGCCTCATTGGCTTTGTGAGCACCATTGTGGGCGTCCGCGTCCCCGTCGTTCTGGGTCTACAGTTCGTCGCGCTAGCCGCCGTGATGGTCTTTGGATGGTGGCGGATAACGCGCGGCAAGACCGTCGAGCACGGAACGCTGACACTGAGAATCGTATCCGCAATCAGCGACCGCATCGCGCGGGCAACGAGCTGAGGAGCAGCCCGATGTCAACCCGCACGCTCTCCCGTTATTTTGCAATGCGGTTTTTCAGTTCCGTGATGGGCACCTTTGTGGGCGTGGTCGTGCTCGCCGCCATGGTCGATTATTTCGAGTTGATGCGCCGCGGCGCCGACTGGCCCAAGTCGACGGCTTGGATACTTGCCGAGATATCGCTTTTTCGGATCCCGCAGATCACCGAGCGGATCATGCCGTTTGCGGTCCTGATCGGCGCCATGTCCTGTTATTTAACTCTGTCGCGCCGCCTCGAGCTGATCATTGCTCGCGCAGCCGGCATCTCCGCCTGGCAATTCGTAGCCCCCGCCGTCGTGGTTGCTTTTCTGTTCGGCGCAATCGCAACTGCCGTCTACAATCCGGTCGCAGCAGCGCTCCACGAGCGCTCAAAGCGCCTCGAATCGGAAATGCTGGGGGAAACCACTTCAGCGCTCCAAGGAAGCAGCAACGGCTTTTGGGTGCGGCAAAAAAGTTCCGATGGAGCGGCTATCATCAATGCCAAATCGAGCCGCGAGCAGGGATCCAGCCTCGGCGGCGTCTCCGTCTACACGTTCGACGACGGCGGCCACTTTCGGGAACGGATTGAAGCGCGAACCGCCCGTCTTGAACAAGGCTACTGGCAGCTCGATGACGCGCGGATTTACTCAACCGGCAGTCCGCCCGTTTCCCAAGAGAGCTACCGGCTCAACACGAATCTGACGCTGGCGCAGGTGCGAGAGAGCTTTGCGACGCCCGAAACTGTGCCCTTCTGGCAGCTTCCCGCCTACATCGAAATGGCGGACAAAGCCGGCCTTACGGCGGCTGGCTATAGGTTGCAGTATAACGAACTGCTCGCCCGCCCATTTCTGCTTGCCGCCATGGTCTTGCTCGCTGCTTCCGTGAGCTTGCGCTTCTTTCGCTTCGGAGGAGTACAGAAGATGGTGCTGAGCGGCATCTGTGCCGGCTTCCTTCTCTTTGTCCTTTCGAAGATCACCGAAGACATGAGCAAATCGGAACTACTGTCGCCGACAATTGCGGCCTGGATTCCGGTCATGGTCGGTAGCCTGACCGGATTCGCCATATTATTGTATCAGGAGGACGGATAGCGCAGGTCGCACCGGCCGACCGCAGCCTGGTTGCGACCGATGAGGGTGCTGTGCAACTGGTCTGCAGGCGAAAACCGCCCATGGAGGCGTTAACTTTCGTGTCCTAAATTTAGCCGGAGATTGCGGGAATCATCTCCCCGCTGGACGATAGGACAACCAGTCAGCAGTTACCGAACGCCGAGGGAGAAGCAAGGCGTGATGGCACAGATGACTACCCCCCTGTTTCGGCAAGCGTTAGCGACGGCGGCACTGGCTGTCGCATTGACGTTTGCTGGCGGCACGATTTCCCACTCCCAACAGGTGGTCGCCCTCGTTAACGGTGTGCCGATCACGCAACTTGACATCGAGCAACGCACTAAGCTCGAGCAAATGGGCGGCCAAAAGACAATAACTCGACAAGACGTACTGAACATGCTGATCGACGAGATCCTTGAAGTGCGCGAAGCGAAGAAGTTCGAAATCGAGGTGCCCGATTCGGAAATGCAGAGATCTTATTCGGGTGTCGCCGAACGAATGGGGCTCGACTCACAGAAGCTCACAGAAGTGCTGAATCACGCCGGCTCAAGTGAAGGCGCACTGAAGGGTCGACTGCGCGCCCAAATGGCCTGGTCCGCCCTTGTTCGCGGCCGCTTCAAGGCCAGCCTGGAAATTGCCGATACCGATGTAGAAGCTCAGCTGCACCTGCACGACTCCGATGATAAGAAGGACGTCGGCTACGAGTACACAATGCGTCCCATTGTGTTCATCGTGCCGTCAGGTTCACCTGAGTCTGCATTCGAGACGCGCAAGCGCGAAGCCGATGCTTTACGGGCGCGTTTTACAGACTGTAACGTGGGCATCACTTTTGCGCGCGCGCTCAACGAGGTTGCCGTGCGCGATCAAGTCATAAAGTTTTCGGCCGACTTGCCCGAGAAATCGCGCGCCATCGTCGATGGAACGGAAGTCGGTCATCTGACCCCGCCGGAAACAACAAGTGAGGGTGTCCAGATGTTCGCTGTTTGTAACAGGCGGGAAACCAAAAACGACACGCCTGAAAAGAAGCAAATACGCGACCAAATCTTTGAGAAAAAATTCGGCGTCAAGGCAAAGCGCTATTTGCAGGAAATTCGAAGCCAGGCAATGATTGAGTACAGATAGACGGACATAAGTACGATTGTGCAACCGCTAGCATTGACGCTCGGCGAGCCCGCCGGGATAGGGCCCGATCTCGCGCTTGCGGTTTGGAATCGTCGCGCCGAGCTTGACATTCCTTCGTTCTACGTCGTGTCCGATCCAGAGTTTCTAAGACACCGCGCACGGCGGCTCGGCCTCGATATCGCAGTCTCCGATGTGAACCCGAAGACTGCCGCGGCGACCTTCCCGACGGCACTCCCCGTCGTGGTCCTTGACGTCAAGGCGACCGCCGAACCGGGCCGGCCGGATCGATCGAGTGCGCCCGCCGCCATTGCCTCGATTCGCCGCGCCGTCGATGACGTGCTTTCCGGTTCGGCCACGGCGGTCGTCACCAATCCGGTCGCAAAGAACGTGCTCTATAGATCGGGCTTTGCCGAGCCCGGTCATACCGAGTTCCTGGCGAAGCTCGTGGAGGAGGCAACCGGCAAGGCGCTGCGGCCGGTCATGCTGCTATGGTCGCCGGAACTCGCCGTCGTGCCAGTGACCATCCACTTGCCGCTCAAGGAAATATTCAAGCAGCTTACGACGGGACTGATCGTCGAGACCGGACGCATCGTGGCGCGGGATTTTCGCAGCCGATTTCGCCTGGCGCATCCGCGCCTGGTAGTCGCCGGCCTCAATCCGCACGCAGGCGAGGACGGTACGCTCGGCGAAGAGGACCGCGCCATAGTGGCGCCGGCGGTCGCGCAGCTGGCCGCTGAAGGCATCGACGTCAGAGGTCCGTTACCGGCGGACTCGCTTTTTCACGAAAGAGCGCGCGCCACCTACGATGCGGCTTTGTGCATGTACCACGACCAGGCCCTGATCCCGATCAAGACGCTGGCCTTCGATCACGCCGTCAACGTCACGCTCGGCTTGCCTTTCGTGCGCACCTCGCCCGACCACGGCACTGCCTTCGACATCGCCGGAACCGGCAAAGCCGACCCGGCTAGCCTCATCGCCGCGCTGCGGCTCGCGTCAAAACTTGCGAAAGCGGATAGTCCGGCGCTGATCGCCGCGTCATGACCGAGGCAGCCGCGGCGTCCGACGGTCTGCCGCCTTTGCGCGAGGTCATTCGCCGCCACGGCCTCATCGCCAAGAAATCGCTCGGACAAAATTTCCTGCTCGATCTCAATCTTGCGGGCCGTATCGCCCGTGCGGCGGGGCCGCTCGGCGGCGTGACCGTTTTTGAGGTTGGTCCCGGGCCGGGCGGGCTGACTCGCGCGCTCTTGGCCCAGGGCGCCGCTTGCGCGATCGCGGTGGAGCGCGATGACCGCGCAATCGCCGCCCTGCACGAAGTCGCAGCCCACTATCCCGGCCGTCTCGAAATCGTGGCGGCGGACGCGCTTTCGTTCGACCCTCGATCTCATCTGCCACACGGCCCGGCGCGCATCGTTGCCAACCTGCCTTACAACATCGCCACGGCGTTGCTGGTGTCCTGGCTGGCCGTCGAGCCCTGGCCGCCGTGGTACGACGGCGCCGTGCTCATGTTTCAGCGCGAGGTCGCTGAGCGCATTGTTGCCGAGCCTCATTCAAAGGCCTACGGCCGCTTGTCAGTGCTGGCCCAGTGGCGCTGCGAAGCGCGCATTTTGTTCGACGTGAATGCTTCAGCATTCGTCCCGCCGCCAAACGTCAAATCCTCGCTGGTTCGTCTCGTCCCGCGGTTGGCGCCGTTGCCTTGCGACCGAGCGCTGTTGGAAAAGGTGACACAGGCAGCTTTCGGCCAGCGGCGCAAAATGCTGCGGCAAAGCCTACGCTCGCTTGGAACCGATGTGGCATCTTTGCTCGCAACCACGAACCTCGACGCGACGGCGCGCGCGGAGAATCTCTCAGTCGGGGATTTTGTCGCTCTCGCGCGCGCGCTCGCCGCAAGCCGGCAGCTGGGGCATGATGATGCCGGCGCCCACGCGGATTGAGAGGCTTGAGCCGAGATGACTAAGATGCACCGCCAATCGCTGGTCGCCTACGGACAGCCGCTCTGCGAGACCGTGATCGATTGTCCGGCGCCACGTGGCAGCGAAGTGCTGGTACGGGTCGAGCGTTGTGGCGTGTGTCATTCCGACCTGCATCTGCAAGACGGTTATTTCGAGCTCGGCGGCGAGCGGCGGCTCGATATCACCAAGGATCGCGCTCTGCCGTTCACGCTCGGACACGAAATCGCCGGCGTGATCGAAAGCGCCGGCAACGAAGCCGACGGCGCAACGATCGGCCGCCGCGTCGCCGTGTATCCCTGGATCGGCTGCGGCACCTGCGCCGTCTGCCGCGCTGGTGAAGAAAACTCGTGCTCCACCCATCGCCACCTCGGCATCAATGCCGATGGCGGCTTCGCCAGCCATGTGCTCATTTCCCATCCGCGCTATTTGCTCGATTACGCGCCGCTGTCGCCAGCGTTCGCGGGACCGCTGATGTGTTCAGGTCTCACGGCCTACTCGGCACTCAAGCACCTCGGCAATAGGGCCGAACGCGGACCGGTAGTGCTGATCGGCCTCGGTGGGGTCGGTATGATGGGGCTCGCCATTGCGCGGGCGCTGTTCCGCGAGCCGCCCATCGTTGCCGATATCGATGCCGGGAAGCGCAACGCCGCAATCGCGGCCGGAGCTGCAGCCGCCTATGACCCGTCCGACCCGCAGGCGCGGCGTGAATTGATGAAAGCGACTGGCGGCCTGCTCGCCATCTGTGATTTTGTCGGCTCGGAAAAGTCACTGCAATTTGCGACCAGCGTACTGGCGCGCGGCGGCAAGGTGGTGGTGACGGGGCTGCTCGGCGGCACCTTCTCAATCGCCGCCGCCATGATCGCCATCAAAGCCATGACTATCGAGGGCACGCTCACAGGCACGCTCGCCGAGGCGCGAGAGCTTCTTGAACTCGCCCAAGCCGGCAAGATCAAACCGATCCCGACCCACGACCGGCCGTTCACCCAGGCTCAGGCCGCGCTCGACGAGCTGCGCGCCGGTCGGGTTGTCGGGCGCACGGTGTTGACGGTTTAGGGTGCAAGCGTCCAAGCCATGCCGTATCAATGTCGCGCCTTATCGCCCACGGAGGATGCTTTGACGACTATTCCGAAAGTTCTGCAGGAGGACATCAACACGGCTTATCCGGCCTACGTCTGCCTGGTCGGCACTGTGCTCCCGAACGGTTACGCTCAGATCACACCCCGCGGCAGCACCATGGTGTTCGACGACGAGCACTTCGCGCTGTGGGAACGTGGCCGGGGATCGACAACCGCCAGCCTTGCGGACGGCAGCAAAGTCACCGTCTACTTCCGCAAGCCGCCGTTGCGCGAGTCGGGTCTGTTGCCAAGGGGCGGCATCGCGCGCTTCTACGGCACTGCGAAAATCTACAAATCTGGGCCGATCTACGACGAAATCTGGAAGCGACTTATCGAAGCGGAGAAAAAGGGCGACCCAGAGAAGAAGGGCTTCGGCGTGCTGATTAAAGTGGAACGGGCAGAAGACTTAAGCGGCACGCCACTGACAATTTGATATCTCTCTTTGTTACGGTGAAGCAAAACGGTGAGAGCTTTCAGTCGGCTCTCACAACTTCGCCTGCAAACTGCGGACAAAATTAGACAGGCCGATCTGTCGCTCGCGCTTTAGTCGTTCGGCGCCGAGAATTGCTCGCACGTCGGCAAAGGCCAGGCGCTTGTCTGTGTTGACGATGACGTAGTCGTATTCCGGCCAGTGGCTCATCTCTCCTGCGGCTTTTGCCATGCGCGCGCCGATAATGTCTTTGCTGTCCTGGGCGCGGCGGTGCAGCCGTCGCTCGAGCTCCCTTACGCTCGGCGGCAAGATGAATAAGCTCACGAGATCATCGCGCGCCTTTTCGCGCAGCTGCTGCGTACCCTGCCAATCGATATCGAACAGGACATCGCGCCCCGCCCGGAGCGCCTTGAGCACCGGCTCCCGCGGCGTGCCATAGCGATGACCAAAGACTTCGGCCCATTCCAGCAGGTCACCCGACTTCACCATGGCGGCGAAACGGCCCCGATCAATAAAGTGATAATCGCGTCCGTCGATTTCACCGCGGCGCTTCGGCCGCGTGGTCACCGACACGGACAGCTCGACGTTGGGGTCCGCCCGCAGCAGCATGCGAGAGAGCGTGGTCTTGCCTGCGCCCGACGGCGACGACAGGACAAACATCAAGCCGCGACGCGCGACTCCTCGTTGCTTTCTTCGACCTCGGACGGCGCGCACCATGGCCTATTCCACGTTCTGCACCTGCTCGCGGAATTGCTCGACCGCGGCCTTCAACTCAAGCCCGATATTGGTGAGCTCGACGTCGTTGGCCTTGGCGCACAACGTGTTGGCTTCGCGGTTAAGCTCCTGGGCAAGAAAATCGAGCCGGCGCCCGATCGGCCCACCCTGCTCGATGAGCGCTTGCGCCTGCGCGACGTGCGCCGCCAAGCGATCCAGTTCTTCCCGCACGTCGGCCTTGGTCGCGATCAGGATGGCCTCCTGATGCAACCGGTCGGGATCGAAACGATCGGATTGCGCCAGCAGGGTGGCCACCTGCTCGGCGAGCCTTGCGCGGATCGCCTCGGGCCGGCGGCCGGGGACGAGTTCGGCGCGCTGAGCAAGAGCGGCAATCTCGCCAAGCCGGACCGACAGTACCCGGGCAAGGGCCGCGCCTTCATGGCGGCGCATCTCGGCAAGCGCCGCGATTGCGTCGGCGAATCCCGCCATCACCG
>Ga0070731_10000573_pt1 | contig 47613 bp, 40 predicted proteins | sample Coa_R1_2_FD_66448 | JGI IMG/M metagenome (GOLD analysis project Ga0070731, IMG submission 66448) | Surface soil microbial communities from Centralia Pennsylvania, which are recovering from an underground coalmine fire - Coalmine... | ecosystem: Environmental > Terrestrial > Soil > Unclassified ...
GTGCGGCATGAACTCGCCGCCGATCGAAGGGATTAACAGAAGCGAGGCTCCGAAGATGCTGAGGCAGACGATCACAGTGACCCAGCGGAATCGCAGGCACCAACCCAGCATGCGGCCGTAGCCCGCCCGGATCCACTCGTAGGCGCCGAAGGTGGGCTCGTGTACGTGCTTACGCAGGAAGTACGCGCACAGCACCGGCAGCAGCGTCAGCGCGCATAGTAGCGAGCCCAGCAGCGCGAACGACATGGTGTCCGCCATCGGCTGGAACAACCGCCCCGAGGGACCCGTCAGCACGTAAATCGGCAGGTATCCCGCGATGATCACCGCCACCGCGAAGAATATGGGCCGCTCCACATCGTGCGCGGCTGCCCTGATTACGTCCAGCCGCACGGCTTCCAGCAGGCTGTCGCCCTGTGCGCGCCGCGCGGCCAGTTCGCGGAAAATGTTCTCCACCATCACCACCGCGCCGTCCACGATGATGCCGAAGTCGATGGCGCCGATCGAAAGAAGGTTCGCCGGAATATGCCGCCAGTCCAGGCAGATGAACGAAAACAGCAGCGCGAACGGAATGGTCACCGCCACGATCAGCGCCGTGCGCACGCTGAACAGGAAGATACCCAGAATCACCAGCACCAGCAGCATGCCGCGCAGTAGATTGCGCTCCACGGTTTGGGTGGTCTCTTCGATCAGGTAATAGCGGTCGTAATAGGGAACGATCTTCACGTCCGGCGGCAGCACGTGCCGGTTCAGATCGTCCGTCATCCGCTCGACCTTCTTTAAAATGACCTGGGCCTGCTCGCCCACCCGCATCAGGATCACGCCTTCCACCGCGTCCTCCTGATTCATGTATCCGAACTGGCCCAGGCGCGGCGCGTGGCCGATTTCCACTTGCGCCACGTCCCGCACGAAAACCGGGGTGCCGTTATGCTCCTGCAGCACGATGTTGCCGATGTCTTGCGTGTTGCGCACCAGTCCCAGGCCGCGGATGTAGTAGAACTGGCCGCCTTGCGAATAGAAGCCGCCACCGGCATTGGCGTTGTTGTTCCCGACCTGCTGCACCACATCCGCCGCCGAGACGCCGTAGGCGAACAGTTTGTTGGGATCCAGCAGTACCTGGTATTGCATGGTGGTGCCGCCGAAGCCCGAATCGTCGGCTACGCCCTGGATCGAGCGGAAGCGCCGCTCCAGCACCCAATCCTCGATGGTCTTCAGATCCTGCGGGCTGCGGTCGGGGCTCTGTAGCACGTAGCGGTAGATCAATCCGCTGGGACTGTATAGCGGCGAAAGCGTGGGGCTGACGCCCTGCGGCATGCTGGCGTTGGCCACCCGCTCGAACGCCTGTTCGCGCGTGAAATAGGGATCGGCGCCGTAATCGAAATTCATCTGCACCGAAGACAGGCCGTACAGCGAAATCGAGCGCAGCGAATCCAGTTGCGGGATGCCGTTCATCTCGATCTCGATGGGAATGGTGACCAGGCGTTCCAGCTCTTCGGCGGCGTGGCCCGGCCATTGCGTGATGATCTCCACGTGCGGCGGAGAAAGATCCGGGTATGCGTCGATGGGCAGCTTCTGGAAGCTGACTACGCCCCACGCCATGATGAACAGCGACGCGATGAATACCAGGAAACGCTGCGAGAGAGCGAAGGATACGATGCGCGCAATCATTCGGTGGAGGCTCTACTGGTAACTGTTCGCGAACTGGAGGAAGATGCTCCCGTCCGCCACGACCCTTTCTCCCGCTTGCAGCCCGCTCAGAATCTCCACGGCGCCCTCCTGCTGTGCGCCCACCTTCACAGACCGCTGCGCGAACTTCTCCGCCCCCTGCTCCACGTAGACGAACGGCTCGTTCTGCGCGTCGTGCAGCACCGCCGCCACCGGCACGGCGATCAGGTTCTTGCGCGTTTGGGTATGGATGATGGCATCCAGGAACATGTCCTTCTTCAGCAGTTCCTGCGGATTCTGGGTGACGATGCGCACCGGAGTCGTGCGGGTGGTGGGGTCCACCATCGAGCCGATGTAGGAAACCGTGCCGTGAAAGACGCGGCCCAACTGTGGATTGCTCTCTTCCACGGAGTCCCCCAGGTGCACGGAAGGCAAATCGTGGTCGAAAATATGCCCTTGCACCCAGATCTTGGTCACATCGCTGATGGCGAAGCACACGGTGGTTCCCGCCTGGATGAACTGGCCCGGTGAGACCAGCTTCTGCACCACAACGCCGGCGATGGGCGCGCGCACCGCCAGTTCCGGGCTGATGGGTACGCCCTGCTGCTGCGCCTGTTCGATCTCCGCTTGCGTGATGCCGAAGATCTTGAGCGCTTGCAGGCTATTTTGCACGTCCGTCGCGGCGTCGTTGAAATCTGCCTGCGTGCTTTCGAAGTCCTTGGTGGCAATGGCGCCCCGGTCGAGCAGTTCCTGCGAGCGGCGCATGATACGGCGCGCCAGTTCCTCGCGGTTGCGGGCCTTCTTGTAAGTCGAAATGGCGTTGGCGACGTCGGGGCTGGACACGTACAGCAGCGCATCGTTGGCGGCCACTTTCGAGCCGGTGTCCACCAGGATGCGCGAGATAGGACCGTTCACCTGGGTGATGGCCTGCGTGGTGTGATCGGCGTCCCAATCGACGGTACCCGTCGTGTGGACCGCGATCGACCAGCTGGTGGGCTGGATGGCGATGACCCGCAGGTGCGCAAACTGGGCATGCGAAACGGTGAATAAGGAAGGCTGTCCGGCCCCGGCTTCCGCGGGCGCTTGGCCTTCCACTTTCTTGGCCGGATTGCACGCTGCCATCAGGGCCGCCAAAAGGGCCGCCGCCATGGGCGCCCGGGCGCGAATCATGCGATGCGGTCCCCGGCGAGGCAGCAGGCGTCCGGATTGTCCATATTTTTCAATATACCCCCGATTGGCGAGCGGACCAATCCATATTGATCTGGTCCTGCTACGGTGAGACGAGGATGCCGCTATGACCGTTACTCTGGAACTCTCACCGGACCGGGAAGCTGCCTTGAGGGCATAGGCGCAGGCTTTAGGGCTGCGCGTCGAGCAATTGCTCCTGCAGCTTGCCGGGCAGGCCGGACAACCGGCCGCCCAAAACCAGCAGAATGATCGGCATTCGCTGCCCCATTTGGGGTAGTGTCACGGGGTGCGTTGCCGAGTAAACAGCAAGCCATTCCCCAGCAGAATGTACGGGAGCGGTTAAGGTCGTAATCAGCGGGAACCCGGATGAAGCCAAGATCTGCACAAGCCATGTGGAGCGCCAGAACCTCACCATGCGGATGCAGATGCGCCGGTTGACGCGGCTCACGAACGCCTTTAGCAAGAAGTTGGAGAATCACCGGGCCGTTGTTGCACTTCGCTTGGTACACCTTCTGCCAGATTCACGGCTCCCTGCGAGTGACGCCTGCAATGGAGGCCGGGATCACCGATCATGTGTGGAGCGTTAAAGAGTTGCTGGCATAGACACCGGTGGTATACCGGCGCTACATTAGAGGGGCGATTCGGAACTCCAATCGGCTGGCACCATTTCGGACAGCGTTTAACGCGGCCTAGTTGGAGTGTACCACAGGAATGGAACCATCGCAGGCCGGAACGCTCTACGGGATCGAAGAGATGGCGCTTAAAGCCGACGAGTGGAAGGCGATCAACGCGCGGATTGACAGGGTCATCGGTGAATCCATAGAAAAGGCGCTTGACCCGATCCGCCAGCAATTTAAGCCATCCCGTCGATGGAAAAGAGTTTTTCAGTTCCTGCGAGACTGGTCCCTACTAGGAACAAATATAGCTGCGATCATTGCGCTTCTTGCTATGGCGGCGGCGGCTTGGTATTTTGCTTTGTCCCGCCTCGAAAAGGAAACTAGGTTCCAAACGCATACCGAGGATCGGCTCACAGCAATCGAAGCACTTCTCGCGCCACAGAAAATCAAACAGGCCGCTGATACACCATCCAGGCCGGACAGCAAAACGGCTATCATTCAAGCCTTGGAGAAATCCAAGAAAACGGAAATCACAATTCCAGTGCAGGTAATCGCGGACGCCAGTCTGAAGTTTATACTCGCCTCTAAGACAGACCAGACCGACTGGCCCATCGCTCTAGATCTGGTCAATTACCGCTCATACCTAAATACTTTTTCTACGCCGATTCCATCTGGGATGCCGACTCCTAATTGGCAGACACATTATCACCTTCAGGTTATTCCGCCTGATCGCAAAGATCCCGAATTTGAGATCCTGATGGGGGTTGCGGTTCAAAAAGAGAGTGGAGCAATACTGGAGCCGCTGGGACCCCAGCCACCAAATGCAGAAAACCCAATAGGGAATCCTGTCCTGATAGGCAAGGGTGGATATATGAACCTAGACGGAATGCACTTAAGGCACGTGATTCTCAACGGCGTAGAAATTCATTACTCTGGCACGGCGCTCTTGATGGAAGATGTTATTTTTATCAACTGTACATTCGCCATGGACAACACCGAGTCGTCTCGTGCGCTGGCCCGAGTTATCGCAACCGAATCTAACGTCAAGTTCAGTTCCGCCTAAAAACATCCTCTTGACAAACCCGTTCAACCCGTGAACATCTGCCGTATCTGATTGATTACAAAAAATGTATAAACAATCATCGAAGGCAGCAACGCACCCCGTGACACTGCCTCATTTGGGAAGTAATTGCGGAGAATATGAAGGACGTGCCTGCCGAGGATTTAGCGGCCCTTCCCAAAGACGGGGCGAGTCAGATTGATCATTACGTCCATGGTCTTCCCGAGAGAGTGGGATGAGATCCGTTTTTGCCGATACGTTGTATTGGGTGCTCTCGCCGGTACGGAAGACGCCGCCCATGAACGCGCCGTAAGTCTCAGCCGCTCCATCGAACCTTGCAGAATCATAACGACCGATGAAGTGCTTGCGGAGTATCTCGCGTTATTCGCTGCCGGCCTGGAGCTGTACCAAGCCCGGCCCGACACGCAGTACAGCCTGACAGACTGGGTTTCCATGCGGACAATGCGGCGGGAGGGCATCACCGAGGCATTGACTAATGACCGCCACTTTGAACCAGAGGGCTTCCCGGCGTTGTTTCGGGATGCCCTTTAGCTCACTTCCACAATCGCTCCGCCCACCGGCCGCGCCCCCACGGGTACCATTGTGAACAGCGGCGGCGGGTCCGTCCGGTGCCGTCTTTCCCGAAACGCTGCGATCCGGACCACCGCCATGTTCCCGGACTTCACATTCAGCACCAGCGCATACCGGTTATCCGGCGTGATCAGGATGTGCCGCGGCTCCTGCCCCACGGATACCACCGCCACCAGCTTGCGAGTGTCGATGTCCAACACTGTGACACTTCCCGAATCCGGGTTGGCCACGAAGAGATAAGGCGGCGTGGCCGAAACCGCCAGGCCGTCGGGCGCGCGCCCCGCCAGGATCGTCTCCCCTACCTCGGTCTGGTAAGGATATACGATCACCACCACGTCCATCCCCGGACCCGTGACGAACATCTGGCCGCCCGCCGGATCGAAGCAGCAATTGGCTGGTTCCACCGGCAGCGGCAGCTTCACCACGGTTCGCCCGGCGGTATCGAAGATGGTCAGGCTGCGGTCGGCGCGGCTGCCGATCACCACCTGCTTGCCGTCGGATTGAAAGCGCACCAGCGAGGGCTCGCATCCGGCGTCGATCAGATGCTCGATCGCGCCGTTCTGCAGCCTCACCAGGGCCAGGCGCCGCTCGCTCTGGAAGGTGACCCCGGCCCGGCCGTCGGTGGTCAGATCGAAATCGCCCGCCACGCCCGGCAACGGGATGGATTCGACCGCGCGCAGGCGGGCGCCCTCCAGCCGCACCAGGGCCTGCGGCTGCAACACCCACAGCGACTTGCCGTCGGCTGCCGGCCGCATGGAAATCGCCGGACCGCCCAGGCGCGTTTTGCGGACCATGGCCAGCTTCACCGCGTCGATTTCGCATACGCTGCCGCTTTCCGGCAGCAGAACGAACGCGGCGGGTCGCAGCGTGCTGCTCAGCACGCTCGCCGGAGCGCTGTCCATGCCGATTTGCCTCGCCAGCGCGAACGTACTCAGATCCACTGCCGAGATGGTGTGCGCGCCCGCGTTGGCGATGAACGCATACCCTGGAAATCCCCGTCCCCGGCGGCGGGCACAGCCGATGGCCGCCACCGATCCCAACAGCAGTGCGCGGCGGGTCAAAGAGGGCTGGAAAGGTGCGGAATATGCTAGCATTGAGGTGGATCGCCGTCTCATCATTGAGCTTGCGTCCTTTTCTACCTAAGCACCGAACATCCTTTAATGAGTCTACGCTCTCTCTTCAGTTTATTTTCGTCGGATCTCGCCATCGATCTGGGCACTGCCAATACACTGGTGTACGCCAAGGGAAAGGTGGTGGTTAACGAGCCCTCCATTGTGGCCCTCAATAAGAACACGGGCGACGTGGAGGCGGTCGGCAAGGAAGCCAAGGAGATGCTGGGCCGCACGCCCGGCAATATCGTGGCCATCAAGCCCATGAAGGACGGCGTGATTGCCGACTTCAAGGTCACCGAGCGTATGCTGAATTATTTCATTCAGAAGGCGCACGGCCGCAAAGTGCTGGTGCATCCGCGCATCGTCATCGGCGTGCCCAGCGAGATCACCCAGGTGGAGAAACGCGCCGTCATGGATTCGGCCTATCGCGCCAAGGCCAGCGAAGTGCATCTGGTGGAACAGGCCATGATGGCCGCCATCGGCGCGGGCCTGCCGATTACCGAGCCCTCCGGCAACATGATCGTGGATATCGGCGGCGGCACCACCGATGTGGCCGTCATCTCTCTGTCCGGAATCGTTTATTCCCGCTCGGTGCGCGTGGCCGGCAACGAGATGGACGATGCCATCATGCAGTACCTCAAGCGCAAATACAACCTGCTGATCGGCGAGCGTACGGCCGAGTCCATCAAAATGGAAATCGGCTCGGCCTATCCGCTGGATAAGCCGCTGACCATGGAGATCAAGGGCCGCGATCTGATCGCGGGCGTGCCCAAGACGCTGACGGTCGACGACGGCGAAATCCGCGAGTCGCTGGGGGAGTGCGTCGCCACCATCGTCAACGCCATCCGGGTCTGCCTGGAACGTACGCCGCCGGAATTGAGCGCCGACATCAGCGACCGCGGCATCGTGCTGACGGGCGGCGGCGCGCTGTTGAAGAACCTGGACAAGCGCATTCGGGAGGAAACCGGGCTGCCGGTATCCATCGCCGACGACCCGCTGGCTTCTGTGGTCCTGGGCACCGGCAGAATGCTCAGTGACTTCAGGCTGCTGAGAAAGATATCGATCGATTGAAGGAAGCTGCCGGCCGGGCAGCAGCTCAGCCATGGAAACGCTGCTCAACCGTTATCGCAACATCACGGTGCTGCTGCTGGTCATTTTCGGGCAGCTCGTGCTGATCGCGGTTCAGGTGCGCAACGATCAGGACGTGCGCATGGTGCGGGTGTGGTCCATCACCGCCATCACCCCCCTGGCCCGCATTCTCGAGACCGGCCGCGACGTCACTTCCGGCTTCTTCCGCAATTACATCCTGATGCACGATGCGCGCGAAGATAATCGCCGCCTGCAGGCCGAAGTGGACCGGTTGAAGATGGAGAACCAGTTCCTCAAGTCGGAGATCTCCACCGCCGACCGCGCCAAGGCGCTGGTGGCCTTCAAAGCCCGCACCCCATCCAAAACCATCGCCGCCCGCGTGATCGCCGCCGGCGCCGGCGTCAACTCGAAAGTGGTCTTCCTCGATCGTGGATCCGGTTCTGGTGTGGAGAAAGGCATGCCGGTGGTAACCCCGGACGGAATCGTCGGCAAGGTTATCGCGGCTTACCTCACCGCGTCGGAAGTGATGTTGATTACCGATCCCGAGTTCGCCGCCGGAGTGGTTTCCCAGAAACATCGGGTCAGCGGGACGCTGAAAGGCCAGGGGCAAGCCAACTGCAAGGTGGATTATGTGGCCAGCGAGGAAAAAGTGGAGGTCGGTGAGCAGTTCTTCACCTCGGGCGACGATCGCGTATTTCCAAAAGGTTTTCCGGTGGGCGTGGTGCGGGTGGTGCGCGCCAGTTCGCCTTACCAGGAGATTCTGCTCGAGCCTTCCGGGTTGGAGCACGGACTCGAAGCGGTGCTGATCGTCCTCGAGGGCGTCCACCAGGCCATCCCCGAAATGCCGCCCGCCAATGCCCCCGTGTATCTCGGCACGGCCCCGCCTCCCGCTCCCGGAGAACAGGCGTTGCGGCGATCCGGTCCGGCCGGCACGGATGCCGACAAGCTGGTGCAGAAATACCGTCAGATTGGCGAAGCCGAAAACGTTAAATTCGGCGAAGGTGGACCCGGGTCGAAGATAGCCGACTTCAATGCCAGGCTGCCCCCGCCCGGCGAACAGCCTCCTAAGGCCGGTGAGAAATCGCCAGCGGGCGCCGTGAATCCGGGAGCGGCCCAGAAGCCCCCGCCTCCCCGAACTCCCGCGCCGCAGCCGCCCCAATGACCGAGTCCGGCGATCGCTTCCTGGTGGGCAACCAGCGCGAACAGATCTCGCGTTTCCGGGCGCGCGTGCTGCTGTTCGTGCCCCTGGCGGCCATTCTTTTCCAGGTCTACGTTCCCCGTTTCTTCGCTTTTCTCGGCTACCTGGAACTGCCGCTGCTCGTCACGATTTACTTTGCGTTGATGCGCCGCAGCCAGATTGGCGGGCTGTTCATCGGCGCCTGCATCGGCCTGGCCCAGGATTCTCTCTCCATCAAACAGCCGCTCGGCATGTTCGGCATCGTCAAGACCCTGGTGGGCTACTTCGCGGCCTCTGTGGGCATGCGCATCGACGTGGAGCATTCCGTGATCCGCCTGCTGCTGGCGTTCTTCTTCTACTTCTTCCACGAGTTTCTGTACTGGGTGCTGCAGCGCGGGCTGCTGGGCAAGCCGGTGGGTTTTGGAGTCCAGCGCACGCTCGTATTGGGCCTGCTCAACGCGGTAGTGGGCGTGACTCTCTTTCATTTTCTGGACCGGCTGCGGGAGCGGGCGTAACCATGCCGGATTGGCTGAGCATCCACGAGCCCGTTCTGGTCAACACCATCGGCCACTCCGCCGGCGCCGTCATCTTCGGCATGCTGCTCTACTATCTGCTTGTCAGCCGCCGCCGGGCCGGGGAAGGCCGCAGCATTTTACCTTTAGTCGCCGCGGCGCTGGCCATGCTCTGGAACGTCGGATCGCTGGTGGCGCTGGCTGCCGGCCCTAACCGCGGCTGGATTCCGGGAGCTATCGTGGCCGCCAGCTTTTCGGTGTTGAGCCTGCTTCCCGCGGTGCTATTGCATATTTCCCTGCAATCCCGCCGCCGGGCGGTGTGGATGGCCGGCTATTTCCTGAGTGGCCTCGCCGTGGCGATGCACATCGCGGACCTCGTCGTGGATTCGCCGCCCTTGCACTATGCCGCGCTTTTACTGGTGACCATTGGATTCTCCGCGCTCACCATCCTCTCCGTAATCCTGGAATGGCGCCAGGAGAACCGCGCCGCCGGATCGCGCCTGGCGGGCGCCATGGGACTCTTTCTGTTCGCCATTTCGTTTGCGCACTTCGGCGCCGCGCACGCGCCGCTGGTTTGGTCCAGGGAAGTGGCGCTGCATCACGCGGGTTTGCCCCTGGCCCTGCTGGTGCTGCTGCAGGATTATCGTTTCCTGCTCATGGATGCGTTCCTGCGCTTCGTGGTCAACGCTACCCTGGCGGCCGCGGCCCTGCTGGCCTCCATCCGCGTCCTCGAATCGCCCGCCTTAACCGCGCATCTCGCGAACCCCTTCGAAGCCGGATTGCTGTTTGTATCCGCCGGCCTCCTGCTGACGTTGTTTGTCTGGGTGCACAACCGCGTACAACGCTTGCTCACAAGCGCCCTTTTTCTGCGCGCCAACGTGGATGAGGCGCTCCGCCACTTGCAGGACCTGTCCATGGCCGCCGCCGGCGAACCGGAATACCTGCGCTGCGCGGCGGAAGAGATCGCCCGCTTTCTGCATGCGGCGCGTTTTGAGCTGACTGACCGGAATCCAGCCTCACGGCCCTTGACAGCTCCCATCGCGGCCCCCGACCCGGCCCAGTGGACCGTTCCATCGTGGGTGCAGGCCATCGTGCCCCTCTGTTTCGCGCGCGGCGACGCGGCCTACCTGATGCTTGGTCCGCGCGATGGCGGCCGCCGCTACCTCAGTGAAGATCTCGGCGTGCTCGCCTGCCTGGGAGCCGCGGTGGCCCAACACGTCGAGCGCCTGCGCAGCGTACAGTTGCAGAATCTGGTCTCGCAGGCGGAGTTGCGCGCCCTCCAGGCGCAGATCAATCCGCACTTCCTGTTCAATTCGCTGAACACTCTTTACGGGACCATCGATCGCGGCAACGCGGAGGCCCGCCGCATGGTGTCGAATCTGGCGGATGTCTATCGCTACCTGCTCCGCTCCGAGCGCACCCTGGTCGAGGTGGAGGAGGAGCTGCGCATCGTACGGGCCTACCTGGAAATCGAAAAACTCCGGCTCGGCGCCCGCCTCGAAACCAACGTGGATGCCACCGAATCATCGCTCCACGCGACCATTCCGCTGCTCTCCATTCAGCCGCTGGTCGAGAATGCCGTGCGGCATGGCGTCGCTCCGCGCACGGGGTCTGGATTCGTCCGCCTCAAGGTCAGCGCCAACGGCCCGACGGTTTCCGTGGAAGTCTCCAATTCCGGCGAGTGCGATCCCCAGGCCTTGGCCAGGCCTGCGTCGGGCATCGGCCTGACCAACGTCCGCCGCCGGCTGGCGCTGTGCTACGGCGCGGACGCTCACTTCGATATTCGCGCCGCGAACGGCGTCACTACCGTCGGCTTCGTGCTGCCGGCCGCCGTGGCTGCGCAGGCAGGTTAGGCGGCGCCACGCATGCACGTCAAGACTCTCATCGTCGACGACGAGCCCATCGCCCGCAAAGTGCTCCGCGAAGAACTGGAATCCGTCGGCGGCGTCGACATCGTCGGCGAGGCCGACAGCGGTGCGGCAGCGCTCGAGCAGATCGCCGGCCGCCAGCCCGATCTGGTGCTCCTGGATCTCCAGATGCCCGAAATGGGCGGCTTCGAGGTCATCCGCCGGATGCGTGGCGGCGCGCACGTTCCCGCCATTGTTATCGTTACCGCTTACGATCAGCACGCCCTCGAAGCCTTCGAAGCCGGCGCGGTAGATTATCTGCTCAAGCCCGTCACTCACGACCGGCTGGCGCACGCCGTCGAGAAAGCCCGGCGCCTCAGCGGTCTGGAAGCCATCGAGCGCCTGGCGCAGCTTCAGGAAATCGCCGATCCGATCCAGGCCGGACGGCGCCAGCGCCGAATCGTGGGCAAGGCCGGCGCGGAGTACTTCCTTCTGAACGCCGACGAGATCCGCGCCTTCCACGCCGACGGCGACATCGTGTGGATCACCACCGGCCGCAAGAAATATCAGGCTACGCAAAACCTCAAAGGACTGGAAGGCCGTCTGCGCGACTCCAGCTTCCAGCGCATTCACCGCAATGCCCTGGTCAACGCGGATCACGTCCGCAAAATGACCGCGTTGAGCAGCCAGCGCTGGCTGATCACGCTGGACAATGGCCAGGAGTTCATTGCCAGCAAACGCCAGGCCGGCGGCATCCGGAGGCTTTTGCACGGGTAGCCCGCTGGTCGACGAAACCAGTCCGCTCATTGGAACAACCAGCCCGCGTGCCGGATTTGCCTAGGTTCGCGCCGTGCCACACCCGAAAATCGAAGCATGGCGAAGCTCGCTGCGGCCTTCTACGTGTCTCTGCTCCTCCTGCTGCCAGCGGCGCCCGTTTCCGCGCAATCCATCAACAGCGGTACGGTGACCGGCACGGTGACCGACCCATCCGGCAGCGTCGTGCGCGGCGCCGCGGTTGCGCTGCACAACCGCATTACAGGCTACGAGCGGACGGTGGTTACGGACGAAGCCGGCGCATTTCGCTTCAACAGCGTCCCCCAGAATAGCTACGAATTGACGGCGTCGGCTTCCGGTTTCAGCCCCGCCAGCCGGCAGATCGACGTGCGCAACTCCATCCCCTTCTCCGTCAATCTCTCTCTGTCGATTGCATCGGGATCAACCACTGTAACGGTGCAGGCCACCGGAGGAATTGTCGAGGATGATCCCAGCGCGCACGTGGATGTAGACCGCGGCTCCCTCTTGAAGATTCCCGCCGTGGATCCGGCCGCCGGTCTCAGCCAGGCCATCACCTACAGCACGGGAGGCGTGGCGGCGGATGCCAACGGCTTGTACCATCCGCTGGGCGATCACGCGCAGTCCAGCTTTGTGATCGACGGTCAGCCCATCAGCGATCAGCAGAGCAAGGTTTATTCCACCCAGATCCCCCTCAGCGCGGTGCAGAGCATGGAAGTCATCACGGGCACGCCGGCCGCGGAATTCGGCGACAAGTCCAGCCTGATCGCGCAGGTCACTACGCGTTCGGGTCTGGGGGCCGGGCGGGTTTTCGGAAATGTGGATGCCTCCTATGGCTCTTTCGGTGACGCCGGCGGCAGCATCGGATTAGGCTACGGCGACGACAAGTTCGGGAACTTTCTGGCCGTCGACGGCGTGCGCACCGGCCGATTTCTGGATTCGCCGGAACTGACGCCTTTCCACGATATTGGAAACAACCAAACCATCTTCGACCATTTCGACTACCAGCCCGGTGGCAAGGATATCTTCCATCTCAATCTCTTCACCGCGCGCAACTGGCTGCAGATTCCCAACTCCTACGACCAGCTTCCCCAGGACCAGCGCCAGCGCGTGCTTACCTGGAGCATCGCGGGCGGCTACCAGCACACCTTCAACGCGCGTACCCTGCTGACCATCAATCCGTATATCCGCAAGGACCAGTTCAATTACTATCCCAGCCGCGACCCGTTCGACGATACCCCTGCCACGCAAAGCCAGAACCGGCAGTTGCTGAATTGGGGCGTGAAGGCGGATGTCTCCACCGCCGTTGGCCATCACACCTTGAAATATGGCGTCGACCTGAAACAGACCCGTCTGCTCGAGAATTTCTCCTTCGGCATCACCGATCCGGCTTTCAATTCTCCTTGTATCGATGTCGCCGGAGTTTCCGTCGGCGATCCGGCGCTAACCAATCCTTCCCAGTGCGTGGCGGCCGGATTCGAGGCCAACACCGCTTTTTCGCCCAGCCTGCTGCTCTACGATCTCACGCGCAACGGCAGCCCCTTCTCGTTCCACGGCACGCACAACATCGATCAGTACGCGGCCTACATGCAGGATGATATTACCGCCGGTAACTTTCTGTTCAAGGTGGGCTTGCGATTCGACCGCTATGACGGCATCACCTCGAATTCCCAGCCCGAGCCGCGCCTGGGCATCGCCTACAACGTCAAGAAGACCGGCACGGTGTTGCGGGTATCCTACGCCCGGACCTTCGAAACCCCGTACAACGAGAACCTCCTGCTGGCCAGCGCCACCGGAACCGGCGGCCTGGCGCAGAACGTCTTCGGCTCGAACTCGGTGGCCATCCAGCCGGGTTTTCGCAATCAGTTCAATACCGGCTTGCAGCAGGCCGTCGGCAAGCTCTTTATCGTCGACGCGGACTACTTCTGGAAGTACACCCATAATGCGTACGACTTCAGCACTCTGTTGAACACCACCATCGCATTCCCCATCGCCTGGCACAACTCCAAGCTGGACGGAGTCACCGGCCGCGTCAGCACCACCAACCTGCACGGGTTCCAGGCATACTACACCTTCGGCCACAACCGCGCACGGTACTTCTTCCCGGAGGTCGGCGGCCTCATTCCGCAGGGCACGCCCCTGAATGGGAGCGTCTTCCGGATCGACCACGATCAGGCGTTCCAGTCCACTCTGAACCTGCGCTACCAGCGCCCCCACAATGCCGAGTGGATCGTCCTGACGTACCGCTTCGATAGCGGCCTGGTGGTGAGCGGCGTGCCCGATGCCGGCGCGGCCCTGGCGCTCACGCCCAATCAGCAGGTCACCCTCGGTTTGGCCTGCAACGGCGTGTATGCCACGGTGAGCAATCCGCTGACGAACTGCGTCAACCCGAACGGCGCCGAAGGTATAGTTACATCCAAGCTGATCACGCTGCCGCAGGGCGGCTACGGGATCTTTCCGAGCCAGGAGAACGACGATCACAATCCCGATCGCGTGAAGCCGCGCAATGTGTTCAACCTGGGAATCGGAAGCGATAATCTGTTCCACAGCGAAGGCCGCCGCCGCGTGACGGCGTCCATCGAAGTGGCCAACCTCACAAATAAGGTCGCCCTCTACAATTTTCTGTCGACGTTCAGCGGCACCCACTTCCTCGAGCCCCGAACTCTGGTGGCGCGGGTCGGGTACACCTTCTAAACCATAGGCGAGGTCCGCTCTAGCTTGTCAGGTTATAGATCAATCCGAACGGGTCTTTCACATAGCATCGCGGAAAATCAGGCTCGTCCTTGACGATTTCGCAACCGCTCGCTACTAAGCGCAACTTCGCATCCGCGACGTTGTCGACGGTCACTTCCAGAACCGGGCCCAAGGCCGGACCAGGCTCGATAAACAAGTTGATGTGCTTGCCATGCAGCCCGATCATGTTGGGGTTGTCGTCGGTGATCTTGAATCCCAGTTGTTCGACGTAGAAGGCTGCCGCACTCTTCGGGTCTTGCGCTTGAATCAGAATATCTGCGCCAAAGCTGTTTGCCATATAGACCAGGATCTCCATTTTCGCTCCCGGTTACCGTAAGCTATCACGGCGCAGGTTTATGATAGGCACTTGGGGCAGCCACCGCTCGACCACTCCCACCCGAAGAATGCGCCACGCCCGCCCGAGCCTTCCCGGTTAGCCCGCCTGTGGTCCGCGCGCCGCAAAGTGCCGCGCTGGGTCCCGCAGGTGCTCAGCTATGCGCTATCGGCCGGCTGCCTGATATGGGTACTGCACAACTACAACATCCGTGATCGGCTCCCGGAGCTCCGGCAGTTGGAATGGAAATGGATGGCGCTGGGAATGGCCCTGGACCTGGCAGTATACTTCTGTCACGGCTGGCGATGGGTGCTGCTCTTCCGTCCTGTCAGCCGCCTGCCTTACTGGCGCACCGTGCAGGCCATCTACATCGGCTTGTTTGCCAACGAAGTGCTGCCGCTGCGCGTGGGCGAGCTGATCCGCTGCTACCTGGTGGCGCACTGGAACGACGAGTTGATCTCCGTGGTGTTCGCTTCGGCCGCCATCGAGCGCCTCATCGATGGCTTCTGGCTGATTCTGTCGTTCATCATTGCGGCGCAACACCTGAAAGGCATCCCCCCATGGCTCACCGATACGGTCAACTTGCTCGAACTGCTGGTAGTTGTGGGCATCGCCCTGTTGGCGTACGTGATGATACACAAGAGTCACGCGCACGCCATGGTGAAAGAGAGCCGCTGGGCGGCTACTTTGCGCCATGTGGTGGAGGGCCTGCACACCATGGGGAACCTGCGGACGCTGGCGCGGGTCATGCCGGTAAGTTTTCTGTATCTTGTGTTGCAGGTGCTCTCCTACTGGGCTCTGATTAAGGGGTTCGAGCTGGACCTTTCAGTTTGGGAAACCACGGCGGTGCTGGCCATCGTCCGCCTGGGCACCGTAGTGCCCAACGCGCCCGGCAATATAGGCCTGATCAACATAGCTTGCCTGATTGCTCTGCACGATGTTTTTGGCGTGGAACCAAACTACGCCAAGGATTTCTCCTTTGTGCTATGGGGCGCCCTCACTCTGCCGCTGCTGGCCGGCGGGGCGATTGCCACGGCGCTCACCGGCTTGAACATCGGCGAGATCCACCACCACGCCCGCCACCGCATGCGCGGCGATGCCTGACATGCGCTATCGTATCCGCTGAGGAGATCTTTATCGCCATGTCCGAATCCGGCTCCGGCTTCTCCCGGAGGCAGCTGTTAGAAAAGACCGGCGCCGCGGTGGCTGCCGGCTTCACCATCGTTCGCCCGGAGGCTGTCCGGGGATCGCAGGCCAACTCCAAAATCACCGTCGGGCTGATCGGCGTTGGCGGCCGCGGCCAGTACGACGCCGGCATCTTCAATACCGATCCTCGCGCGCGCGTCACCGCGCTCTGCGATCTGTTCGACGATCGCATCGAGGTCGGCACGCAGAAGATCAAAATTGAAAAGCCCGCCGTCTACAAGGATTACGAAAAACTGCTGTCGGCCGCCGATCTGGACGCCGTCATCATCGCCACGCCGCCGTTCGAGCACCCGCGCATGCTGGCGGCCGCCATCGAAGCGCGCAAGCATGTCTATTGCGAAAAGCCCATGGGCGTGGACCTCGCGGGCGTCAAGACCATCATCGCCGCTGCCCGCAAAGCCGACCCCAAGAAGAACGTCTCCGTCGGTTTCCAGCAGCGCTACGGCCCGGTTTACCTGGAGGCGTACAAGCGCCTGAAGGAAGGCCGCATCGGCGACCTGGTGAACGCCCGCGGCTTCTGGATCGGCAGCGATCCCTTCACGCGCAAGCCCTACGACGATCCCAAAATCGAGCACCTGCGCAACTGGTTCTGTTACCGGGACTACTCCGGCGATTTCATCGTCGAGCAGGATTGCCACAATTTCGATGTGCTGCACTGGTTCCTGGACGCCCGGCCCATCCGCGCCGTCGGTATGGCCGGCACCAAGGTGCGTACCTCCATGGAAATCCTCGATCACCTGACGTTGTCGTTTGAATTCCCCAACGGCATTCACGTAAACTACGAGGCCAACCAGATCAGCCCTCCGGGCTTCGCGCGCGTGGGAGAGGAGTTCACCGGCACCAAAGGCGTGCTGGAAACCTCGCGCGCCCGCATGGTCCACCATAAGGGCCGCAACGATTCCGAGACCATCCCGTCGCCCCGCGACATCACCAACGATGCCGTGGAGGCTTTCCTGACCCGCATCCAGAACGGCGAGGTGGAAAATGTCGCCGAGCGATCCGCCATCAGCACCCTGTTCGCGATCCTGGGCCGCACCGCGCTCTATAACAAGCGCGAAGCCGTCTGGAAAGACGAGTTCGGAGACGTGTGATGACGCGGCGACTCTTCCTATTACTCGCTTTCTGCGCGGGCGCGCTCCTGGCGCAGGATGGCCAGTTGCATGTGATCGCCTTCGGCGCGCACCCCGATGATTGCGATATCCGCGCCGCGGGTGTAGCCGCTAAGTTCCGTGCCATGGGCGCCGCCGTGAAGTTCGTGGCGGTTACCAACGGCGACGCAGGCCACCAGACCATGGGAGGTGGGGCCCTCGCCAAGCGCCGCCGCGCCGAAGCGGAGGAATCCGGCCGGCGGCTCGGCATCACCTACGAGGTGCTCGACAATCATGATGGCGAGCTGCTGCCCACGCTGCCCGTCCGCGAGCAGATCATCCGTCGCATACGCCAGTGGAACGCGGATATCGTGCTCGCCCCGCGGCCTAACGATTATCACCCCGATCACCGCTACACCGGAGTGCTGGTGCAGGATGCCGCGTATATGGTAGTGGTGCCGAACGTCTGCCCGGATACGCCGCCATTGCGCAAGAATCCGGTTTTCCTCTATTACCAGGACCATTTCCAGAAGCCGGCCCCGTTCCGTCCGGACGTGGCCATCAGCATCGACGACGTCTTCGATCTGAAAGTGGCCGCCCTGGATGCGCACGTTTCGCAGGTTTACGAGTGGCTCCCATGGGTGGATGGCAAGCTCGAAACGGTTCCCCATGACCCCGTGGCGCGCAAACGCTGGCTGGCCGACAGCCGCTCCGGCGAGATCACGCCGGATATCCGCCGCGCGCTGGAGAAGTGGTACGGTCCGGAGCGCGCCGCCAAGGTCCAGCACGCGGAAGCCTTCGAAGTCTGCGAGTACGGCAGACAACCCTCCGAAGAGGATCTCCGGCGCCTGTTCCCCATGCTGGGCCGATGAAGTTATCTTATCCGCGTTCATCCGCGTTCATCTGCGGCCAAGTAAGGTTTTAAGAACTCTCGGACCATAGGATAAAAACAATTCCTGTATAATCATATACAGATGCGGATATCTCAAATAGTCGACGTGCCGGAAATCGACCGCGAACATCAGGCGCTGCTCCAGTTGTGCGACGACCTAAGCCGCGCCAACCGTGGGCACGCCCCGCTCTCCCGGGTAAAGTGGATAGCGCACGAAATCGCCGATCGCACAGCCGCGCATTTCGCCCACGAGGAACGCGAAATGCGCCGCGCGCCATACCCGCATTTTGCATGGCACCGGCGACAGCATCATACCGCCCGCACGGCTCTCGCAGCCCTGACAGGCCGCATCCACCAGGGCGATCGCCATGCCGCGCGCGAGCTGCTGTCATTCCTGCCCGCCTGGCTGAACGATCATATCGCCATCGCCGACCGCATGTTGGGCGCGCATATCCGCAATCGCCGCCGCGCCTCCGTAGCACGCGGCTAGGTTCCCGCTAAACTGTTAATAATGGAAACGTACACTCCCACGGAGCGCACGCAGGTGAAGCGCCTGCCCAAGCGCGGCGTCTACGATCGCGGCCAGGTTCACGCCATACTCGATGAAGGCTTCATTTGCCACGTCGGGTTCGTGGCTGATGGCCAGCCCTACGTGATCCCGACCGGTTACGCGCGCTCGGGCGATCTGCTTTACCTCCACGGCTCCGCCGCCAGCCGCATGTTGCGCGCGCTCGGGGAAGGCGCTCCCTTGTGTGTCACGGTTACCCTGGTCGACGGCCTTGTCCTGGCGCGCTCGGCCTTCCACCACTCCATGAACTATCGCTCGGTCGTGGTGCTGGGACAGGCCCGCGTAGTGACCGATCCGAAAGAGAAGATGGCCGCGCTCGCCCACTTCACCAACCACATCGTGCCGGACCGCTGGGACGACGTGCGGCAGCCCTACGACCAGGAGCTGAAAAGCACCACGGTGCTGGCCTTGCAGCTCGACGAGGTTTCCGCCAAAGTACGCACCGGCGGGCCCATCGACGACGAAGAGGATTATGCTTTGCCTATCTGGGCGGGCGTGATTCCGCTCCACCAACAATTCGGCGAGCCGCAGCCCGATAGCCGCCTCAATCCGGCCGCCCCAGCCTTGCGGAGCATGCAAAAGAGATGAGACTCGCGATTACTGCCCTGCTGCTGGCATCGGCGGGCTTGGCCTACGCCGAAGACACCCACCCAACGCTCGCCATCGGAGCCGCCGCGCCGGATTTCAGCCTCCCCGCCGTGGACGGCAAGACGTATCGCCTGCAAGACTTTGCCGCCGGCAAGGTGCTGGTGATCGTGTTCACGTGCGTCCACTGCCCCACCGCGCAGCTTTACGAAGGCCGCATCAAGAAACTGGCCGCGGATTACAAAGATCGCGGCGTAGCGCTAGTCGCCATTCAGCCCAACGATCCGAAAGCCGTGCGCCTGGATGAATTGGGCTACACGGATCTGGCCGACTCGCTGCCGGAGATGAAGATCCGCGCTGAGTACCGCCAGTTCAATTTCCCCTTCCTGTACGACGGCGAAACGCAGGCCGTGGCGCGCGCCTACGGTCCCACCGCGACCCCGCACGTGTTCGTCTTCGATCGGGAGCGCAAACTTCGCTATCAGGGACGCGTGGATTCCAGCCAGCGCGAGGCCCTGGCCAAACGGCAGGACGCGCGGCTGGCCATCGACGCCGTGCTGGAAGGTAAGCCGGTGGCGATGGAGAAAACTCCCACCGTGGGCTGCTCCATCAAGTGGGCCTACAAGGAGGCGAGCGGCGCGTCCGAGATGGCACAGATCGGCCGCGAGCCGGTGATGCTCAATCCCGCCGGTTTGGATCTGTTGAAAGCGCTGCGCCAGAACGGCACCGGCAAGGTGCTGCTGGTCGATTTCTGGGCCACCTGGTGCGGCCCGTGTACAGCCGAGTTTCCCGAGTTTCAGAAGATGTACCGCATGTACCGCAAGCGCGCCTTTGACCTGGTGACCGTGAGCGTGAATTTCCCGGACGAGCGCAAGGGCGTCATCAAGTTCCTGAACGAGCAGCATGCCTCCAGCCGCAACCTGATCTTCGCTACCAACGAAACTTACGATCAGATGGCGGCCTTCGATCCACAATGGAATGCGGCCGTGCCCTACACCGTCCTGATCGGGATCGACGGCAAGATCATCTATCAGAAGCAAGGTGAAATCGACCCGCTGGAGGTCCGCCGCCTGATTCTGGCCAACCTGCCGGACGACGACTACATCGGCCAGCAGGCGTATTGGAGCTCGAAATAGCGGGCTCCCTAATCTTCCACCCGCGCGACACTGGCCAGCTCGGCCGCCCGCACTCCGTAGACTTTCAGAAGCATCCGGCAGATCTGCTCGCCCAGCCGTTCCGGCCGCTCCTCCTCATCGTGCTCGATCTCCACTTTGAAGAAGAGGTTGGTTCGTTTCATAGGTGTCTCCTTCTATACTAGGGGAATGGCTTGCGCGATATGCGGTATACGGAAACCCCGCCGCTTCTGCCCCGGCGTGCACGGTGACATCTGTACGCTGTGCTGCGGCAACGAGCGCGAGGTCACTGTGGACTGCCCCTTCGACTGCACTTACTTGCAGGAAGCGCGCAAACACGAGCATACCCAGCCGGTGAATCCCGACACGTTTCCCAACCAGGACATCCGCATCAAGGAAGAGTTCCTGGAAGAGCACGAAGCGCTGCTGGCCGCCATGGCGCGCATCCTGCTGGACGCCGCCCTGGATACTTCCGGAACCGTGGACATCGATATGCGCGACGCCTTGGACGCGCTCGTTCGCACGTACCGCACCATGCAGAGCGGCGTGCTCTACGAATCGCGCCCGGTAAACGCGCTGGCCGGCCAGATTTTTGACTTCACCCAAAAGAAGCTGGAGGAGTATCGCGAGGCCGAGCGGGAAAAACTGATGTCCTCGCGCACGCGCGATTCCGACGTGCTGCTGTTGCTCGTCTTTCTGCAGCGTCTCGAGCTCGACCGCAACAACGGCCGTCCCCGCGGCCGCGCCTTCATGGATTTTCTGCGCGGCTTCTTCAGCGATGAGGAAAGCGCCATTGCCGGACCGCACGCCTCGTCTCTGATCGTGCCATGAAGGGGTTGATCGTGCCATGAAAGGGGTTGATCGTGCCGTGAACGCCCGGCCCAGTTTCGCAGTGCTCGCCGTAGCGGTGCTGCTGATCGCTGCCGTCGCCGGATGGATCTTCACCCGGGACGTCAACCCCCTGCGGCCCGCAAAGAAGACTACCGCTCCAGCCGCGCGCGTCTCGAAAGTGGACCAGCGGCTGCTCCAGACCGCCCGCCAGCTTGCCGCCCTGGGGGACACGCACGCGGAGCAGGAGCTGGCCACCGAGGCGCTGCGCCTGTCCAATCAGGAAGTCGACCAGGATTTCGCCACGTCCATCCGCGAAGCTGCCGCTATCCCGCCGCCCAAAACCGGTCCATTGCACGATTTGGCGGTGCAGATTAAGGCTCTGCAGGCGCGGGTTACCGCCGGGCAGCAGCTCGTCGCGCAGCTCACTAAGGACGCCGCGTCCAACAGCAGTGCCGCCGGCCGTCTCCAATTGGCCAGCGCGCAGTTGACGCTCGATCAGGATGAGCTGGCCGATGCGCAGCAGGACCTGGAGCGCGCGGGCGGTGATGAGCACGCCAACCTGGAGCATGCCCAACAAGCCTTGCAGGCCGCCCGCCAAAGTGCCGCGCCCATGGGCAAGCTCGCCCCTGCCGGCGTTCCGGGAGCGCTGCGGGAGCAGATTCAACTGTGGCTTGCGCTGGACTCCAGGGAGGATCAGATACAGGCCGCGCGCCAGGAGGCCGAGAAGAAGGCCGCCACGCTTTCCGATGAGCACAAGCAACTGGAGGGCAAACTCACCGCCGCGCCCGCCGCGTCTCCCGATGATCAGGATCAGAGCGACTCGGACGACACCGCTACCGTGGTCGCGCAGCTGCGCGGCTTGTCCGACGTGCGGAAGACCCTCGCCGATCTGGATAAACGCACGCAGATCTGTCAGCAATTGGGGAATGTCTACCAGCAGTGGCTGCCGCTGGTGGCCGACCGCCGCCGCGGCGTGCTGCACGGCTTGATCGGTTCGTTCAGTCTGATGCTGGCGATCATGCTGGCCGCCACGGTGGTGAAAGATATTCTGGAGCGAATACTGGGACGCCAGGCCGACAAGCGGCGGGTCCATCAGTTGAGCGTAGTCTCACGCATAGCTGTACACGCGGTCGCCGCGATCCTGATCCTGCTGGTGATCTTCGGAGCGCCCACCCAAACGCCCACGATTATTGGCCTCGCCGGCGCCGGGCTGACCGTTGTGCTGAAAGATTTCATTGTGGCCTTCTTCGGATGGTTCGTGCTGATGGGAAAGAACGGCATCGGCCTGGGCGATTGGGTTGAAATCAATGGCGTGGGCGGCGAGGTGATCGAGGTGGGCATCCTGCGCACGACTTTGCTCGAAATGGGCAACTGGACCAGCACCGGCCATCCCACCGGCCGGCGCGTCAGTTTCATGAACGGATTCGCCATCGAAGGCCACTACTTCAATTTCTCGACCGCGGGCCAGTGGCTGTGGGACGAGTTGCAGGTAACTTTGCCTTCGGGCGGCGATCCCTACCGCATGGCCGAACAGATCCGGCAGATCGTCGAGCGGGAGACCGAAGAGGACGCCAAGTTGGCGGAGCAGGACTGGGAGCGCGTCACGCGCCAATATGGAACGCGCGCGTTTTCGGCCAGGCCGGCGGCGGACCTGCGGCCCAGCCCTGGGGGCCTGGTGGTCAATATGCGATATATCACGCGTGGACCGCTGCGATATGAGGCGAAATCGCGCCTGTTCAAGGCCATCGTGGAATTGATGCACGGCGCGGAAAAGGGGGCTAGCGTATGACCGTTCGGCTGCATGGCTTGGTTGGCGCGGCGATGCTTTGTTGCGCTGCTTTCGCCCAGGACGATGCGCTCTTCACCAAGACCGACGCCATGATTCCCACGCGCGACGGCGCCAAAATGCACACCGTCATTTTCACTCCGCACGACGCGTCCGAGCGCTTGCCCATCCTGCTGGTTCGCACCCCCTACGGCGCCATTTCGGACGAAAAAGCCCTGCGCACCCGGTACTCGCACCTGGTAGCCGGTGGATACATATTCGCCTTTCAGGACATCCGCGGACGTTTCAAATCCGAGGGCCAGTTCGTGATGCAGCGTCAGGTGCGCGACCGGCGCGATGCGAAGGCCATCGACGAAAGCACCGACACCTACGATACAGTCCAATGGTTGCTCGACAACGTCAAGGGACACAACGGACGCGTCGGCATGCTTGGCGTGTCCTACGGCGGCTGGCTTACCACCATGGCGCTGCTCGATCCGCACCCCGCGCTGAAGGCCGCTTCCGAGCAGGCATCGCCCGCCGACATGTTCCTGGGTGACGATTTCCATCACAACGGCGCGTTCCGGCTGAGCTACGGATTTGAGTACGCCGCGCTGCTCGAGACATCCAAGGAGACCAACACCAACTTTGCGTTCGACCGCGCCGACACCTACCAGTGGTATCTGAAGCTGGGCGCGCTCTCCAATGCCGACGAGTTGTACTTTCACGGCAAGATTCCCACCTGGAACGATTTCGTCGATCATCCCAGCTACGACCGGTTCTGGCAGCAGCAGGCGTTCGCCCCGCACATCGGCGCGCCCAAAGTTCCCAATCTGAACGTCGCCGGCTGGTGGGACCAGGAAGACTTCTACGGGCCCGTGAAGATCTACGAGCTCTTTGAAAAGCACGATCCGGATCGTTTGAATTACCTGGTGGCCGGGCCTTGGAATCATGGCGGCTGGGAGGGCAAGGACTGCACCAAGCTCGGCGAAATTCCGTTCGACAGCAATACCTGCAAGTATTTCCGCACCGAAATCGAAGCGCCCTGGTTCGCGTACTGGCTCAAGGACCACGGCGCGCGCGACTTTCCCGAAGCCCTCGTTTTTCAGACCGGGTCGAATCGTTGGGAGCATTATGACTCGTGGCCGCCCCGCACCAGCCAGGCCCGCGGTCTCTACATGCGCGAAGGCGGCGCTCTGTCGTTCGATCCGCCGGTCGCTGAGGATAACCAGTTCGACAGCTATATCTCCGATCCCGCGCATCCGGTGCCCTATCGCCGTCGCCCCATCAGTCCCACCTACCCCGGCGGCGCCTGGCCCACCTGGCTGGTGGAGGATCAGCGCTTTGTCGACAACCGGCCTGACGTGCTGACGTGGCAGACCGAGCCGCTGCCCAACGAAGTAAAGATCGCCGGCGACATCGTGGCCGAATTGCACGCATCGACCACCGGTAGCGACAGCGATTGGGTGGTGAAATTGATCGACGTGTATCCGGAGTTCAACCCGGAGGATCCCGCGCTGAATGGATACGAGCTCATGATCGCAGACGAGATCCTGCGCGGGCGTTTCCGCGAAAGCTTCGAGCACCCCAAGGCGATCGTTCCCAATGAAGTCACGCCGTACCGTATCGACCTGCACACCAACGATCATGCGTTCCTGAAGGGACATCGCATCATGGTGCAAGTGCAGAGCACCTGGTTTCCGCTGTACGACCGCAACCCGCAGACATTTGTCGAGAATATCTTCAAGGCGCATGCCTCCGATTACCAGGCGGCCACCCAGAAGGTGTTTCGCTCTAAATCTCACCCGTCGCACTTAGTTCTGCCGGTGGCTCCGTGATGGCGCGTGTTCGCCTGGTCCACTGGAAGGCGAATGAAGCCGCGGCTTTGTTGGCCGGCCTGCGCGCTGCCGGCCACACCGTAGACTACGACGAAAAGCTATCCTCGGCCGGATTCGGCGCCATCCGCCAATCGCCGCCCGATGCGTTCGTCATCGACCTTTCGCGGCTCCCGTCGCACGGCCGCGAAGTCGCTACGTTTGTGCGCGGCCTGAAGGCTACTCGCCACATCCTTATCGTGTTTGTGGGTGGGTTGCCGGAAAAAATCGAGGCGATTCGCAAGGCGCTACCGGACGCAAGGTTCAGTGCGCCCGGACGGCTGCGGACCGCTGTGCGGGCAGCGCTCGCCGACCGGCCCGCCAATCCGGTAGTCCCGCCGCGGATGATGGAGCGCTACGCCTCGCGCACGGCCGCGCGGAAGCTGGGCATTCGTGAAGGCTCCCGAACCATGCTGATCGATCCGCCGCGCAATTACGCGGCGGTGATCGGCGCGCTGCCGGAGGGCGCCGTACTCGAAGAGACGCCCGGCGCGGGATGTCCCGTCACCCTGTGGTTTGTCGAAGAGGCCCCGGCCTGCGCCGGGGCTCTGCCCGGCATGCGCCGGCTCGCAACGCGCACCAAGCTTTGGATTCTCTGGCGGAAAGGCGGCGGCATTACCCAACAGTTCCTCCGCGAATCCGCCGCTGCCGTGGGCTTGGTGGATTACAAAATCTGCTCGGTTGACGCCACCTGGAGCGCGATGCTGTACGCCCGCAAGCGCGCCGTTTGATTGGCTGTGCGAAAGGTGATACTGCTGGTTTACATGCGATATTTAGCGGCTATCATCGCGCTGGCCGGGCTGCCTGCCTGCGCGCAACAACGCCCGCCGATCGTCGGAGTCGCGCACATCGGGCTCAAGACGGACGATCTGGCGGCGGCCCGCGAGTTCTACGGCCACATGCTCGGCTATCAGGAGCCTTTCACGTTGGACAAGCCCACCGGCGGGCTGATGCTCACCTACTTCAAGGTCAACGACCATCAGTACATCGAGGTCTTCCCGGAATTGAAAAGCCCAACCGAGGATCGTCTTTCGCACGTCGCCTTCGAGACCACCAACATTCAACAACTGCGCGACTATCTCGCAGCCAAAGGCGTGAAGGTTCCCGACACGCTGCACCAGGGTTTGGACGGCAATCTCAGTATGATGCTGAAAGATCCGGACGGTCACAACGTGGAGTTCGTGGAATACCGTCCCGGCTCGCTGCATACCAAAAACTTCGGCAAGTTTCTGCCGGATACTCGCGTTTCCGAGCGCATCATTCACGTGGGCGTAACGGTTGCCGACCGCGACGCCGCCGACCGCTTCTACCGCGACATCCTCGGCTTCCACGATATCTGGCACGGCGGCATGAAAGACGATCGCACCGATTGGGTGGATATGCGCGTGCCCGACGGCACCGACTGGCTGGAGTACATGTTGAATGTGCACAACCCGTCGCCGCGCGCGCTGGGCGTGATGCACCATCTGGCGCTGGGCGTTCCCAGCGTGGATGCCGGTTATCATACGGTGCTCGCGCGCGGTCTGAAACCGGAGAAGCCGCAAATCGGCCGCGACGGGAAATGGCAGCTCAACCTGTACGATCCGAACGGCACCCGCGCCGAGTTGATGGAGCCGAAGCCGGTGCAGAAACCCTGCTGCTCGCCGATCCTGGATCAGTAGCGCCACTCGATCATGATGGTTGAACGGCTCCGCCCCGGCGCCTCCGCCCAAAACGCTCGCGTCTGCCTCTTCGATTTCGACGGCACCCTCTCGCTGATCCGTTCCGGCTGGATGGACGTGATGGTGCCCATGATGGTCGAGATTCTGCTCGCGCTCCACACCGCCGAATCCGAAGCCGAACTGCGCGCGGTGGTCGAGGACTTCGTCGGGCGCCTCACCGGCAAGCAGACCATCTACCAGATGATCGCCCTCGCCGGGGAAATCTCCCGGCGCGGCGGCGTGCCTCGCGATCCGCTTGAATATAAGAAGATGTACCTGGAGCGTCTGCGCGGCCGTATCCGCCACCGCCTGGATGAACTGCGCCGCCGTGAAGTCTCGCCCGACAAGTATCTGGTTCCGGGCGCGCGCGGGATCGTCGAAGCGCTCCACGCGCGCGGCCTGCGGCTCTACCTGGCCAGCGGCACCGATCAGCCGCACATGCGCGACGAGGCGGACCTGCTGGATATGTCCCGTTACTTCGAAGGCCGCATCTACGGCGCGCTGGACGATTACCAGAGCTTTTCGAAGAAGATTCTGATTGAGCGCCTCATCGCCAGTTCGGAGTTCCAGGGCAGGGAATTCCTGGGCTTCGGCGACGGCTACGTCGAAATCGAAAACATCAAGGAGGTGGGCGGCGTGGCCGTCGGCGTAGCCACGGCCGAGCCCGAATGCCAGGCCGTCGATGAATGGAAGCGCCTGCGGCTGGCGGGGGTGGGCGCGGATTTCATCATCCCCAACTTCGTCGCCCGCGACGAGCTGCTCGCCGCGCTATTTCCCAATGGCCAGTAAATACCCTATCTTCGACCGGTCCCGTCTGCGCATCAAGCCGTTGGCCGAGCGTGTCAGCGATCTGGACGCCTCGCGCTGGCTGCCGCTTGATGAGATCGCCGCGCCGTTCACGCATCCGGACCTGCCCGCGCTGGCCGCCCGCATGGTAGCCGCCCGCGATCGCGACGCCGCCCGCATTCTCATGATGGGCGCGCACGTGCTTCGCGCCGGTGTCAACCGCCAGATCATTGACCTGGTCGAGCGCGGCTTCCTGGATCACATCGCCATGAATGGCGCCGGCCTGATCCACGATTACGAGCTCGCGCGCATCGGCGCCACCACCGAGAGCGTGGCGCGCTACATCCGCACCGGCGAGTTTGGGTTGTGGCGCGAGACCGGCGAGCTCAACGATTGGGTGCGCGAGGCCGCTGCCGCGGAGCTGGGCCTGGGAGAAAACGCCGGCCGCCGCATCGCGCAGAGCGATTACCCGCATCGGGATCTGAGCGTGCTGGCCGCGGCCTGGCGCTGCGCGGTCCCGGTGACCGTGCACGTGGGCATCGGCTACGATATTCTGCACCAGCATCCCAACTGCGATGGCGCGGCCCTCGGCGCGGCCAGTTATCGCGACTTTCTCATCTTCGCGCGCGCTATCGAGCGCCTTGAGGGCGGGGTGCTCCTCAGCTTCGGCTCGGCCATCATGGCGCCCGAGGTTTATCTGAAAGCGCTGGCCATGGCCCGCAATATAGCGCATCAGGAAGGGCGCGTGATCCGCGATTTCGCCACGGCGGTCTTCGACCTGCTGCCGATTCAGGGCGATATCCATCACGAGCTGCCCAAGACCGATCCCGGCTACTATTTCCGTCCCCATAAGACATTGCTGGTACGCACTGTGGCCGATGGCGGAGCCAGCTTCTATTTCTGCGGCGGCCACCGTGCCACCTTCCCGGCGCTGCGCCGCGCCGTGCTGGAGGCGGCGTGAACCCCGCGCAGATTCTCGCGGAATTTCCGAAGCTCTCCGCGCTGGTGGTCGGCGATATTTGTCTCGACCGCTGGTGCACCTACGCGCCCGAAGCCTCCGAGCCGTCCCGCGAGACCGGCATCCCGCGCATCGGAGTCCTGCGCACGGTGGTTACACCAGGAGCGGGCGGCACTGTCGCCAACAATCTCACCGCGCTGGGCGCGGGCAAGGTCGCCGTTCTGGGAGCCATCGGCGACGATGGTTTCGGCACGGAACTGGTGCGCGAGCTGGGCGCGCGCGGCATCTCCTCGGACCTGTGTGTCCGCACCCCCACCTTGCAAACCTTCACCTACACCAAGGTGATCAACGGACGGACGGGAGTCGAAGACCAGCCGCGTCTCGATTTCATCAATACCTCACCGCTCGAGCCCGAGGTGGAGCGCCGGGTGCTCGACACGTTGCTAATGGCCGTGGAATCGTACGATGTCATCCTGATCGCCGATCAGGCCGAGACCAGCCAGGGCGGAGTGGTTACGCCCGCCGTGCGCGAGTTGGTTGCCGAGCTTGCGCCGCAATATCCCGAGCGCATCTTCTTCGCCGATTCGCGCGCCCGCATTCACCTTTTTCGCAATGTGATTCTCAAGCCCAACGCGGAAGAGGCCGCCAGTGCCTGCCGCGCGCTGTTCGGCCGGGTGGATCTGCCCGCGCTGCGGCGCCACACGCAATCGCCTGTGATGTTCGTCACCAGTGGGGACGGCGGTGCCGTTGTGGTGGACGGATCAGGCGAAACATCCGTGGCGACCCGGCCGGTCGAGCATCCCGTGGATATCTGCGGCGCGGGCGACAGCTTCTCGGCGGGCGCGTCGCTGGCCCTGCGCGTGACCGGCTCACCCGTCGAGGCCGCTCGCTTCGGTAACATCGTCGCATCCATCACGATCATGAAGAGAGGAACCGGAACGGCCTCGCCGGATGAGGTCCTGGCCGCGTATGCGCACGCTGGCGATTGACGTAGGCGGCACCAAGTTTTCCATGGCCATGTTCGATGGCGAGCGCATGGTGCGCCGCGAGTCCCGCCGCACCGATGCGGAGGGCGGCCGCGACTGGATGCTCGGCCAGATCTCCACCATCGCGCGCGCCTGGCAAACCGAGATGCCGGCCGATCGCTGCGGCATCGGATTCGGCGGGCCGGTGATCTTCGCCGGGCAGCGCGTGGCGCTGTCCACGCATGTCGGCGGATGGCGCGACTTCCGGCTGACCGCCTGGGTGCGTGACCTGCTCGGCATCCCAGCCATTATGGACAACGACGCGAACGCTGGAGCGTTGGGCGAGGCGCGCTTCGGCGCCGGGCAAGGCGTCTCACCGCTGTTCTATATGACGCTTTCCACCGGCATCGGCGGCGGTATCTACGAAGACGGGCGCATCTGGCGTGGCGCGGATTCTTACGGCGGCGAGATCGGCCATCTCACCATCCGGCCCGACGGTCCGGAGTGCCTGTGCGGCTGGCGCGGCTGCTTCGAGCGCATGTGCAGCGGCCTCTGGCTGGCGCGCGATTACGGCAAGACCGCGCAGGAGCTGATCGAGGATCCCGCTTTTGTAAGCCGCTACGTGGTGGATCTCGCGCTGGGCCTGAAAGCCTGCATCATGCTGCTGAATCCCGCCCGCATTGTGATCGGCGGCGGCATCGCCAAAGCCGGCGACCGCTTGTTCCAGCCGCTGCGCGCCGAGTTGCGCCGGCAGATCACGGATTGGTCGGGCGCGCGCATTGACGTGGTGCCCGCCGCGCTGGGCGACGACAGCGTACTCTACGGCGCTCTCGCGCTGGCTGAGGCTCTTTGATTGCGTATAATTCTTCATTGAGACGGAAACTCCTCACCGCGGCCTGGTGGGCCGCGCCTGCGATCTTTTGCCTCATCCTGTACTGGCCGGGGTTAATGGCCTGGTTCCAGCAGGACGACTTCGTGTGGCTGAACCTGCCCAACCAGGTGTACGGCTGGCACGGCTGGCTGCGCGCGCTGTTTGGTCCGACCGTGCAAGGCACCTGGCGGCCGCTCAGCGAACGCGTCTTCTTTCTGGCGTTCGGCGCCATGTTCGGCAGCGATGCTTTGCCGTATCGCATCTGGGTGTTGCTCACCATGTGCGCCAACCTGGCGCTGGTAGAATCCATCTCGGCGCGGCTCACCGGGTCGCGCGCGGCGGGATTCTGCGCAGCCATCTTCTGGATCGCCAACAGCAATCTGGCCACCGTAATGTCCTGGACCTGCGAGTACATCCTGGTGGCGTGCGGCTTCTTTCTGCTGCTGGCCCTCCACCTCTTTCTGCGCTACGTCGAGACCGGCAAGCTGAAGTATTACGTCTGGACCTGGGCGGTGTTTCTGACGGGCTTCCTGGCGATGGAGACCAACATCGTGTTTCCCCTGCTGGCCGCCAGTTACGCGCTGGCCTGCGCCCGTCCGTACTTCCGGAAGACGCTGCCGTTCTTCGGCGCCTCCATCATGTATGGAGTGTTGCACCTGTGGCTCGCGCCCAATCAAGGCACCGTGGCTTACACCATGCATTTCGATCGCGCCCTGCCGGCCACCTTCTGGTCGTACTGGCGGCGGGCGTTCGAGCCGCTGCAACAGCCCTCCGTCTCTCCGCTTCCACCGGTCGTCGAGACGCTTGAGATGACGGCCTGCACGGTCGCGCTGCTGGCCTTTGCCATCTACCATGCGCGGCGAAAACAGTGGCTTCCGGCCATGCTGCTGGCCTGGTTCGCGATTCTGCTAGGTCCGGTGATCCCTCTGCGCGATCACATTTCCGACTACTATCTGACGCTGCCACTGCTGGCCCTGGCGATGGCCGGAGCTTATGCGCTGGTGTGCGCCTGGCGGTCCGGCCCGCGCTGGAAGATAATCGCCGCGGTGCTGGTGGCCGGTTACCTGGTCGAGCAGCCGCCCATGGCGTGGCGCACGGCGGAATGGTTCCGTACACGGGCCGACGCGCAGGAAGCCCTGGTAATGGGGGTGGCGCGGGCCCATGAGCTGCATCCGCGCAAGACCATTCTGCTGGCGGGCGTCGACGACAATCTGTTCTGGGGCAGCATACAGCAGCGGTCGTTCCTCTTCCTGCGCATTCCCAATGTGTATCTGGCTCCTGGTTCGGAGGTCGGCATTACACCGCATCCCGACATGGATGATGTATCGAACTACATCCTGCCTGCCGATGAGACGCGGCGCGCGCTGGAGCGGCACGAGGCGGTAGTCTATCGGGCAGGGGAGGGGCCGCTCCGCAATATCACGACCCAGTTTGTGCCTCCGGCCGATATTGTGGCAGCGGGGCCGCTGCGCATAAATGTAGGCGATCCGCTGGTGGCGGACCGTCTCGGCCCGACCTGGTACCCGCTGGAGCCCGGATTCCGCTGGATGCCGCGCCAGGCCAGCGTGCGCATGCCGGGACCTCGGTCGCCAGGCCAAAAGCTGTATGTCACCGCCATGTGTCCCGGGGCGCAGGTTCAGAAAGGGCCGCTGGAAATGGCCGTGACGGTGGACGGTGTGCGCGCGCCTCCCGTGCAGTTCACCAAGGGCGATGCCGAAGCTACCTTTGCGTTTCCGGTTCCCCCGGCAGCCGTTGGCAAGCGCGAAATCGAGATCGCCGTCGAACTGAGCCGCACCGTGCACATCGGCGGGGACACGCGGGACCTCGGCCTGGCCTTCGGCAGGTTCGAGATCAAGTAGCCGCTTAATTAATGCGTTTAATCCGCGGCTTGCGGCATCTGCGCGCCGGCCTCTTCGGTCAGCCGTTGGAAGAATTTCTTAATCAGAAACCGGGATGTGGCGTCGATCAGTCTCTGCCCTACGCCGGCGATCATGCCGCCCACCTGCACGTCGCCTTCATAGTGGACATCGGTCGAAGCGTAAAGCGATGCCAGGGTAAGCAGTCCCTCGCCTTTCATGAATCCGGCCTTCCCCGAGCCTTCCACGATCAGGCGGAAGCCCTCCGGCGGATTGCGGTCGGCGATGCGCACCTTGCCAGCGAACAACCCCTGGATGCTGGAGATCACCATCTTCATGCGCATCTCGTACTCGTCGGGGCCGATCAGCGCCAAATGATCGCAGCCGGGCATGGCGCGCGCGAGCACCGTGGGATCCTGCATCAGCTCGTAAGCGCGCTCACGCCCGATGGGCAGGGTATAGTTGCCCGCCAGCTTCAAGAAGTCCTCGCGAGCGCCACCTTTAGCGCGCGGGCGGTGTAGACGCGGGCCAGGTGGCAGCGATAATCGGCGGTGGCGTTCAAGTCCGAGTTGGCCTCCACGTTTTGGGCCACCAGTGCGGCGGCTTCGTCCACATCGCCGGTGGAAAGCAAAGCGCTCTCCACGTTCGCCGCGCGATACGCTTTGGCAGCCAGGCCGGTGACGCCCACGCGCACGAACCCTATGCCGCCGTTCTTCCGCGCCACCCGCGCCGCAATACCCACCAGCGCGAACCCCGACGCGGGCTGGTGCAGCTTCTGGTATGACACGCCTGCTCCGGCGGACTCGGCGGGCACGATGATCTCGGTGACGATTTCACCGGGCTCCAGCGCCGTCGTGAACGTATCCACCAGAAAGTCCGCGAACGAGAGCGTACGCTGGCCACCCGCGCTGGCCAGCCGTACTTGCGCTTCCAGGGCAAACAGCGCCGCGGGATAATCCGCCGCCGGATCGCAATGCGCCACGCTGCCGCCGATAGTGCCCATATTGCGCACCTGGACATCGCCGATGTGCGAAGCGGTCTCCGCCAGCAGCGGACAGTGCGCCCGCAGCAACACCGACGATTCAATCTGGTAGTGCGTCGCCATGGCGCCGATGTGGAGGCCGTCGGCCGCCTGCGTGATCGTGTCCAGGCCGCAGATGCGGCCCATGTCCACCACGTGCTCCGGCGCCGCCAGGCGCAGCTTCATCAGGGGAATCAGGCTCATGCCGCCGGCCAGCACTTTAGCGCTGCCGTCCGCCAGCAGCGCGAGCGCTTCCTTCAATGTGGCGGGAGAGGAGTATTCGAATTCTTGAGAAATCATGCCTGGCCTCCAGCGTTGATCAAGTTCCAGATTTTCTCGGGAGCCAGCGGCATATCGATGTGCCGCACCCCCAGGTGGCTCAGCGCGTCCACCACTGAATTCACGATGGCAGGCGAAGCGCCGATGGTGCCGGCTTCACCTACGCCTTTCACACCCAGCGGATTTACCGGCGAGGGCGTGGTCGTATGGGAGCTTTCGATCCACGGGATCATGGTAGCCTTGGGGACGGCGTAATCCATCAACTCGCCCGTGACCAGTTGGCCGTTGTCGTCGTAGATAGCATGTTCGTGCAACGCCTGACCCAGGCCTTGCACCACGCCGCCATGCACCTGGCCGTCCACCAGCAGCGGGTTGATGATGTTGCCGCAATCGTCTACGGCCACGTAGCGCAGGATTTCCACCTGGCCCGTATCGCGGTCCACCTCCGTCACCACGATGTGCGCGCCGAACGGAAAGGCGAAGTTGGGCGGCTCCCAGAAGTGCGTCGCCACCAGGCCCGGCTCGGTGTTGGGCGGCAGCTTCATGGCGCGATAAGTGGCCCCCGCGACCTGCGCCAGCGACACGGTCTTGCCGGTTCGATTGTCGATACACTGGCCGCCCGAAAAACTGACATCGTTCGATTCCAGCAGCACTTCGCCGAATTTGATGATCTTCTTTTTGAGGTCCTGCAGGGCGTAATACAACGCCGGTCCGCCGACCGCCGTGCCGCGGCTGCCGAACGTGCCGATGCCGTATTGCACCACGGCCGTGTCTCCGTGAACCACGATGATGTCGTCCATCGGCACGCCCAATTCGTCGGCGGCGATCTGTGCGAAAGTGGTCTCTTCGCCCTGGCCGTGCGGCGACGTGCCGGTCATCACGGTCACCGTCCCGGACGGCTCGATCTTCACCGTGGCGCTTTCCCATCCTCCCGCGGGCGTGGCCGGCGAGGGACCGAACGCGCAGATCTCGCCGTAAGTAGAGATGCCGATCCCCATCAAGCGGCCTTCGGCCCGCGCCGCCTTCTGCTGGTCGCGCAGCTTGTGGTATTCCACGGTGTCCAGCGCCTTCTTTAGCGGTTCGGCGTAGTTGCCGCTATCGTAGCTCAGGCCCGTAGCCGTGGCGTAAGGGAACTCGTCGGTGCCTATGAAGTTGATCAGGCGCAGTTCCGACGGGTCCATCTTCAATTCCGCGGCCAGCAGGTCCATCATGCGCTCGATGCCGTGAGTAGCTTCCGGACGGCCCGCGCCGCGGTATGCGTCCGTGGGCACGCAGTTGGTAAATACGCCCACGATGTCGGCCGAGATATTCCGGAATTTATACAGGCCGGGCATCATCAGGACCGAAAGCGTGGGGATGGCGGGCGTCAGCAGTTGGTGATACGCGCCCAGATCCTGGATCAGCTTCAGCCGCAGACCCAGCACGGTGCCGTCGCGCCTGGCGGCGATCTCGTAATAGTCCACATGGCCTCGGCCATGGATAGTGCACTGAAAATTCTCGCGGCGCGATTCGATCCATTTCACCGGCTTGCCGATGCGCATGGCCACAAAGCCCATTAGGGCTTCCTCGGCGTACACGTTTAGCTTGCTGCCGAAACCACCGCCGACTTCGGGCGTGATCACGCGCAGGCGGTTTTCCGAAAGTCCGAGCATCTGCGCCACCAGGGTGCGCAGCAGGTGGGGGATCTGCGTCGAAGAGTGCAGCGTCAAGCTCTTTTCGGCGCTGAGGTAGTCGGCCACCACTCCCCGCGTCTCCATGGCACAGGGGATCAGTCGCTGGCTGGTGATACGCTGCTTCACCACCACTTCCGCGTCGGCGAAAGCCTTGTCCGGCTCCCCGCCTTCCTGGTGAAACGTGAAAGCGATGTTATCGGGCCATTCCGGGTGCACGGCGGGAGCACCGGGCGCCAGGGCCTTCTCGGGATCGGAGACTGCTTGCGTGGGTTCGTACTCCACTTCAATCGAGTCCACCGCGTCCGCCGCGATGTAGCGATCCGTGGCCACGGCTACCGCGATGGGATGGCCCACGAAATAGACCCGGTCGGTCGCCAGGATGGTATGCGGCGGGATGCGCAGTCCGGGCAGGGAGGCGCCGCAGGGCACTGGTCCCACGCCGCCCACATCCGCGCCGGTGAACACAGCCACCACGCCGGGACGTTCCAGCGCGGGCTTCACGTTGATCGACTTGATGCGCGCCGCGCCATGCGGGCTGCGCAGGATGCAGGCATGGTGCATGCCCGGCATCTTGATGTCGTCGACGTACGTGGCGGTGCCGGTGATCAGGCGCGGGTCCTCTTTGCGGCGGATGCGCTGGCCAATCAGCGGCTCGGTTTTGATGATGGTGGTGGTCGCCATGAGTTATGCTCCTGCCTTGCCCGCGGCTTCCTTCACCGCGTTGACGATGTGCTGGTAGCCCGTGCAGCGGCACAAATTGCCTTCCAGGCCGTGGCGGATCTCCTGATCCGTGGGGTGCGGGTTGCGCTCCAACAATTGTCGCGAGGCCATGATCATGCCGGGCGTGCAGAATCCGCACTGTAGGCCGTGCTGGTTCCAGAAGGCTTCCTGCATGGGGTGCAGCGTGCCGTCGGAAGCCAGGCCTTCGATGGTGACGATTTCCCGGCCGTCGGCCTGGACGGCGAACATGGTGCAGCTCTTCACGATCTTGCCATCCAGCGCCACGGTGCAAGCGCCGCAAATGGAAGTTTCGCAGCCGATATGAGGGCCGGTGAATCCGGCCACTTCCCTCAAGTAATGGATGAGGAGCATGCGCGGTTCGACTTCATCGGAAAACCGCTTTCCGTTAATCTTAACGTTGATTTTTCGTTTCATGTACCCAGCCTCAATAGTGCCTGCGGTCTATGATGGTGACGAAATTTTCGGCAAAATGCAAGTGGGAGGGCGCCGCCTTTAGCTGTTGAGCCTGCGGGTGATTTTGGCGAGCATGGTTCGCGGTGCCAGGCGTGTGGAAAAAATCGTCAGGCGGTTGCTCAGCCCGGCCACGGCCACGCGCTTGCCTGCCATCAGGCCGTCGTACCCGATGCGCGCCACTGTGGCCGCGTCCATCATGGTGCCGCTACGGAAAAGGGCGGAATCCTGACTCCCGGCGGCGGCAAAGAAGTTGGTCTCGGTGGGACCCGGCACCAGCGCGGTCACCGTGACTCCGGTTCCCAGATTCTCTTCCGCGAGCGCTTCCGAAAACGAAAGCACGAAAGCTTTGGATGCGTAATATACAGCCATGAACGGTCCGGGCACATAAGCGGCGGTGGAAGCCACGTTCAGGATCTTGCCGCTATGGCGCGCGACCATGCCCGGCAAGAACAATCGCGTCAGGTGCGCCGGCGCCGTGATATTCACCTGGATCATACGTTCCTCGACCGCGTAGTCGATCTCGGCGTACGCGCCGCGCGCGCCGAAGCCCGCGTTGTTCACCAGCACGTCGATGGAGACGCCCTGGTCCGCGATCGCCTGGTAGAGCCGCGGCGGCGTGCCGGGATCAGCCAGATCGGCCGCCAGGGCGCGGGCCTGGATGCCGTGCGTCCGTGCCAGTTCATCGCTCAACGCCTGAAGCTTATCGGCGCTGCGCGCCACCAGCACCAGGTCATGTTTGTGGGCCGCGAAAAGGCGCGCCAGTTCCACGCCGATGCCGGCGGAGGCGCCCGTGATGAGTGCGGTCATATGGACTAGCATACTAGGCCGGTAACCTGAAACAGACCGGATGCGTCCAATGACCCGAAACCGGGGTGTCTTATGCGCCTTCATATGTTCCTCACCACGGCGGCGTTGGTCTGCGGTCTGCTTCCGCGGCCCCTCCTGCCGCAAGCCGCCATCGTCAACGGTCCGCCCCCCGCGCTGTTGGCGCCTGCCGCCGACCGGGATGGACAGATCGTAGTCTTTGGCGCGGGCGTCGATCCCGACGGAACGATTGAGAATTCGCTCGATTTGTGGCTCTGGAACGAGGCTGGTACCCCGATCCGGCTGACAAACTACGCCAGCGCGGGCAGGCCATCCGCAGTGACCTCGTATGCGCTCTCCGAAGACGGCGCCCAGGTCGCCTACGTCCTTTCGAACAACGGCGGGTCGCCCGAGGAGATTCATGTTATGAACATCGCCTCGGGCGAGGACCGCTTGATCGCCACCGACAAACAGGGGTGCGTCCAGCCTCTGGTAGATTGTCCCGGTTGTTTCTTTCCGTGCGTGCACGACCCCCATTTCACCGCGGATGGCAGTGTCCTGTACGTAGCCTCTCGTAGCCAGCCCTTTTATCTGGCAACCACAGCGGGTACGGTCACTTCGCTTCCGATCTACACCGGGTATCTGACTTCCGGGCCCCGCCGGGCCATCAGCGACACCGGATTGGTGGTGTTCATCAGTTCGGCGCCCACGGGCCCTGTCACGGGCCCTGGAACAATGGACGTGTATGTCATGAATCTGGATGGCTCGGGCCTTAAAAACCTGACGCAGTTCTCGAACACCAGCGCGTACACAGCGGGAGCCGCGATCAGCGCCGACGGGAGTACGGTGGCATTCAATGCTTCGCTCGACGGCACCGTCCCGTTGCAGATTTTCGTAGTGAACCCGGACAGCGCCGGCTTGCGGCAGCTCACCAATGGGCCTAATGCCGCCGGCAACCCCAGCCTCTCCGCCGATGGATCGCTGGTCGCGTTTGCGCAATCCGGGCAGATCCAGGTGCTCCAAACCAGCGGCGGCCATCCGGCGGCCACCCTGACGAGCTTTCATTACTCCACCGCGCAGGACGCCTTCTTGAGCGATGACGGAACCCAGGTGTGCTTCACCATCGGGCCGAGCGGCGGCCGCGGGGCGATCTACGCAGCGCCTGCCGCGGGTGGCGCCAGCCGCGCCCTCTATGCGCCCGTGTCGCTGAATGCCGGGGGCGTGGAAGGAGTGGCCGGCTGGGAGCCGCCCACGCCTGGATCGTTGATCAGCGCCTACGGCTTGAACTTCAGCGGCGATGAGCTGGTGGAGGCCGCCAGCTTTCCTCTACCGCCGGCGTTAGCTAACGTGTCGCTGCTGGTGAACGGCCAGGCCGTGCCGGTAGAGGCTGTCACTCCCTGGCAGATCAACGCCCAGCTTCCCCAAAGCACCCCTCCGGGTAATGTGACTTTCCAGTTGGTGGTCAACGGCATCCCGCATAATACGGTGACCTTGCAGGTCCCCGCCAGTGGGCCGTCGGTCTTCGCGTTTGGCGATCAGGATCTGTCGGGCAACATCTACTGGCAGGCCGCGGCTTTCCACGCCGGAACGGGGACGCCCGCCGATGCGGCGCATCCGGCCAAGGCGGGCGAAATTCTGGAAAGCTACGGCAGTGGCTTGGGAGTAACCAACCCGGTGGTGCTCGCGGGCCAGCCGTCACCAGGGTCTCCTCCGGCCCGCGCCGTAGTCACTCCGCAGGCCACCATCGGGACCCAGCCCGGTCAAATCACTTTCGCCGGACTGGTGCCTGGTTTCGCGGGAGTCTACCAGATCAACCTGGCTGTGCCGGACGGCTTGACTACCGGCCAGCAATCGCTCAACTGGACCATCGACAATCGCGGCGCTTCGATCTTCGTGCAGTAGTCCGGCTAAACTGGTGAGGTGCTCTCCCTCGTACACGCCGGCGTCCGCGGCCGCATCGACGATCTGCAACGCGAATTTGCCGAGGCGCGGCCCTTCCGCCATGTCGTGATCGAACAGTTCCTCGATCCATCGTTCTGCCAGGAACTCATCGCGGAGTTTCCGCCATTCGCTGCGGGAGATGCCCGAAACGAGCGCGGCGAGCAGGCCGGCAAATCGGTCATCAATCAAATCACGGGGCTCGGTCCGGCTTTCCGGAAATTCGACCGGCTGATGCGGGACCGCGACTTCCTCACGGTGATCGGCCGCATCACGAGTATTCCCGGATTGCTGTACGACGAGGAATATATCGGCGGTGGCACACACAATAACCGAGGCGGGCAAGAGCTCGATTCGCACGTGGACTTCAACTTCCATCCGCGCCTGGGATGGCATCGCCGCCTCAACCTCATCGTTTTCCTGAACCCCCGGTGGGAGGAAGCCTGGGGTGGCTGGCTCGAACTGTTGCCGGAGCCCTCGGCGGATAGCAGCGATGTGCGCAAAGTAGTGCCCTTGGCTAACCACGCGGTGATCTTCGAAACTACCGAATCGTCGTGGCACGGGTTTCCGGTGATTCGCACGCCCGATGACAGCATCTCGCGCAAATCCCTGGCGGTTTATTTCTACAGCAAAGACCGGCCGGCTGCGGAGATCGCGCCCTCGCACGCAACGTATTACTATCAACGCCCCTTGCCGGGCCACATCCAGGCCGGCTACACGCTGCGCGAAGACGACGTAGCGGAAATCCGCAAGCTGTTCGCGCGCCGCGACCAGCAGATCCATTACCTGTATGAACGGGACACGGAATTTACGGATTTGCTGGCGGGCATCAACAGGTGGCGCGCATTCCGCCTGGCCCGGGCCATCACCTGGCCCGCCCGCTTCATCAAGCGGATCGTGGCGTGAGCTAATGGACAAGGAAGCCTAGCCGACGAATACCTTTAGCAGGACGTTGGACCATGCGTGCGTGTTTCGCGCGGTGTTACTTACTGCGGGATCTCTTGGTGAGTAGTGGTAGCCGGCGGACCCGGCCAGTTCAATCTCTTCTTAATACTCCATCCGGCCGCTCGGACGAGTTCTCGGACGATCTTCCCCACGGTGGATGCATCGCCCGCGATTTGTTTTAGGGGCACGTTCATCAAATATAATGCTGCCCACTCAAATCGGCGCTCAACGGGTGTGTTGTCCCCACGTCGGGCACCTCCCCTTTGGGAGGTCTGTTTCTTCCCGGGACCTCGGGTGGCCTTCGGCTTCTCAATCTCCTCGTCCACACCATCCGTAACCCACTTTTCGCATTGGCGCAAGAACTTGATCCGATGTTGTTCCCACGCTCTATCGGCCACCGTTACCCAATCTTTGCAGGTCTGATTGAGGCGATCGAATGCAGGAGCCTGGAAAGGCTTCGGCCATATCTCCTGGTGAAACTGGATCCGCTGAAGGGGATCCTCGTAATACGTCCGCACAAAATCCGGCCACTGATCAATTGGAATGTCCAAACGGAGGAACGCCTGGATAATGCCGAGGCGAACTGCTCGCTGACGGTTCTTCTATGCAACCGCCGCTTCACCGACTGCGCCGCGCGTTTCCACCCTTGACTTCTTGGACGTTCCGGTGCGCCTCCGGAGTGACTTCGATTCGGCCATGTACGACCTCGTAACGATTTAAATGGGAGGGGATTCTGTGGTTCAGCCGGTAGGAAAGCTACGCGATCGAGCAGTCGCTGGTCCAGGGTGGGCGACCTCGACCGCACTTCACCCTTATCCTGCTCCAAAAAAGACAAGCCTCCGGCAAACGCTACGCGTGAAGATCTCTTGCAGGTGGTGTCACGCGAAGGTAGTTTCGCAATACCCAGGATCCGATCCGTGTGGCTCGTCGATGAAGTTAGGGGTGATGGCGTTCGCACAGCTCCTCTTCGTTACTGCTTTCCTCCAGCGGGCAGCGGCGTTGCTCTTTGGTGAGGGCGCGGGCTTTCCAAGCGAACGGACGGTAATGCGGGCAATGGTGACGAACCCCTCTCGAATTCCTTGACTGTGTATCGGTTATCGATATACGATAAGGCATGATCCGGTCTTTTCGAGATGCCGAAGCCGAGAAGGTATTTCTCGGCATCCCATCCAGGAAGTTTCAGGCCGTTGAAAAGACCGCGATTAGAAAACTGTTTCAGCTCCACGCGGCCAGGACGCTGCATGACCTCCGTGCTCCCGGGAATTCCTTGGAGGCATTGAAAGGCGACCGCGCTGGACAACACAGCGTCGGATCAACGACCGATACCGCCTCTGCTTCATCTGGGAGCAGGGAGACGCGTATCAGGTCGAGATCACCGATTATCACTGACCAGGAGGATCGCCATGATTAAACCGCCGCATCCCGGAGAAACCATCAGAGAAGACTACCTCTTGCCGCTCGGTATGAGCGTGAGCCGCCTCGCCAGAGCGCTCGGTATCGGAACGGCCCGGTTGAATGAGATCGTGCTAGGAAAGCGCGGCATCAGTGCGGACACCGCGCTGCGCCTGGGCCGCTACTTCGGCACCAGCGCCGAGTTCTGGCTCAATCTCCAGTCCCTCTACGATCTGCGCATGGCCGAACGGAAGGCCGGCGGCAAAATCGAGCGCACTGTAAAGCCGCTCAAGGTCGCCTGAGTCGACCATATTCCGAGCATATCCCCGGTTCAAGTTATCGGGGCGAGGTCAGGTTTTGGCCGGATCAGTGGGAGCGAAGCCTTTAGAAGGTTTCTCCCCCACGCCCCTTCTTCCAACCGCGCACTGCTGCTAACGGTTCACCAGACCTGGCAGATGATTGCCCGGCGTTGGGTCGGGATCCCCTACTGGTTCTTCCTCCACGGGCCGCGGCCGAGTGGCGGCGGCCGATGAGCTCCGGGTGCCCGACTCGGGACTTGAGGGAAAAGGCGGGTCAATCCGATTCGAGGAAGCCTGCCCTGAACAGGGGCCGCCCGGCGACGGCGGTGTGAAAAGCGTAGCCAGCGAGGGCCAGCACGATCGCGACAACGAACACCGTGGGGCCTGAGTACCAGGCGGAGAGGTCGGTGGTCAGGGGTAGGTCTGGCGGCACAAAAATGCATATGATCGCCGCTAGTACTCCGAACCGGAGCAGGGCGGTGAGGAAAAACGAAACTGCCAGGACTCCGAAACAGGTTCCGATCATTGGGTGACTACTAAATGCGAGACCCGTCACCACGCCAAACAAGAGAACGAAAACGGCCACCGCGATCCATTGCCGCCGCAGCAGCACGCGGAGTACAAAGAACAGGAAGACCAGCCCCAGCCCACCCCAAATCCCGCCCCTGATTAAATCGAACATCACTGCACCAATCGTGTGCCGCGCGTCCAGGACCGAAGGCAACGCTAGAGCGGGGATTCTGAGCGAGTCATACTCAAGAAACAGCCTCTGAAGATAAAAAAAGAGGGATCCTCCAATTCCCAAGGCGACACCGGCGAGCATGTGGCCGCCCACCAGCGGATCACGGAATTCGCCGCCGAGCACACGGCTCCAGGTGACCATGCTTTCAGGCCAGCGCCTCCGCACGTACGGTTCCAGCGCCATGTAGAACGTCCAGACCGCACCCGCTACAAACGCAGCCCACATGACGCCTCCCTGGAATAGGTCCATCTCGCGAATCGTGGAAACATGATGGACTGTGCACAACCATCCGAGCATCTCCACACCAAACACGAAAGTAGCCAACCGGCTCGCTCCCCGCATATCCCCTCTTCCGCCACGGAAGTTGCGCCACGCCAGAAGAAATGCCAGCACGCACAATGCGAGGATTAGCGCGGCGCCGAAGCCAGCCCCACCGGGGATCTGGGCGGACTCCAGCCTTTCTGGCCTGGACCACGGTCCGATCACTCGAAAGGCCACGGGTTTCCCGTGCCACGAGGCCGCTTCCACGCGCAAAGCAAGATCGGACGATTGCGAGTATGCCCCGGCCCACGCTGCGCGGGCGTCGAAGGCGGCTAGGGGAACCCACTGCGGCTCGGCGGGCGTGAAGCGGGCCATATCCAAACCAGCGGCGGTGAACATCCCAGGCCAATCGACCGGTCGGGATGATTCCGGCTTCTTTTCCACCTGTGGCGGCACCGCGTCGAACTGAATCAGGCGGCCCTGTGGATCGAGATTCAACTCAACCATCCCAGACGCAATAGGCGGCGGGTCACTTCTGGAAACCAAGCCGTCGACGTAGTTGAGGGGCACCAGCGATTGCGGACTCTGCCGATACCAGAATTGAATCGGCGGGGGCTCGCCGCGGGCCAAGCGACCCCGATACGCCGCCGTGTTCCCCAGGCGCTCCGCGTAGATCGTGTAATCGGTATCGATGCGGAATCCGTAGGCGCTGTCGGCGGGCGGCTCCGCGTACCCAAAGCTCCGAATCAAATTCCTTGCACGCTCTTCCAGGATTGCCGGCGGCTTCTCGAAGGGCGTCTGCCGGAAAACGTTGGTCCTTGCGCCCAGCACGACCGTCGCCATCACCCCCAGCAGGATCAGCGCGAGCCAGACACCGGCCGCGCGCACTGAGATCCCCTCGGTATCCCCGGAAGCGGCCACCATTCCCGGCGTCGGCGTATCCCCGGCGGCCAAGGCGGCGGCCAGAGGATCGCCACCCGGCAATGCCGCAGCCACTGCCAGCGCCGATGGCGGCCGGTTGCGCGGGTCCACATCCAGACACCGCAGAATCACGCGCTCGACCAAGGGATCGATGTCTTTCGCCAAAGAAGTCACGCTTGTGGGGGTGGTGCGCTGCGAGCTGCATTCGAAGAGCCGCTTCCCGGTGAACATCTCGTGCAGCACCAGCCCCAGCGCGTAGACATCGCTGCGCACCGAAGCTTCCTTGCCCGCGAGTTGCTCCGGGGCCATATAGGCCGGTGTGCCGTCGCGAACGTTGGTTCCATCCAGTTGTCCGGCCAACGCCGCCAGACCAAAATCGGCGATCAACACCTGGCCCCGTCCGTCGATCATCACGTTGGCCGGTTTCAGGTCGCGGTGCAGCACGCCCTTGTCGTGCGCGGCCGCCAGTCCCGCGCACAGCTTTCGCGCGATCTCCACGGCTTTATCGGGCGGCAGGCGCCCGATGCGCCGCAGCAGGGAGTGGAGGTTCTCGCCATCCACGTACTCCATCGACAAGAACGTGGAACCGTCCGCTTCGCCGATATCGTAAACCCGGCAGACGTTGGGGTGCGAAACCTGCCGCGCGATACGCACTTCCGCGTGGAAACGGGCGAGCAGTTGTTGGTTCTTCGCGGTGGCTTGGGGCAGAAACTTAAGCGCGACCGGTTGGCCTAGCTTCAGATCGTTGGCCCGATACACTTCGCCCATACCACCCTGGCCAAGGAGTCCAACGATGCGGTAGCGCTCGGCGAGCATCGTGCCGGGAGGGAATCGGCCTTCCTCCGGGGAGTTGGACGGCGTAGGCGTTTTCGCCTGTGCCATTCCGGCCGTGGGCACCTCGGATGCCGAACCCAGCGCCGCCCCGCAAACCCCGCAGTAGCGGTTTTGTTCGGGGTTCTCGGCGGAGCAGGACAGGCACTGAGCCATTGGGAGCAACTTTACCATGGGAGTTGGTTCGGTTGCGGCCTTTCAAGCCCCGTATAACGGCGCACCTTTCCACTGTTTCTCCAAATCTGTTTTTGGGGCAGAGCCAAGGCCCGCCAAAAAGTAGATAACGGATAGGCGATAATCCGACAGGAGCAGGCCCTAGTTAGACTGTCCCCATGTCGCCTTCGCCGAGACTCGGCGGTGATCTTGCAATCCGCGATCGCCGAAGGCGCCATTACGAGCCCATTCGGTAACCCCGCCACGAACGCTGGTAGTTACCAACTCGATTAAGCTAAAGTAAAAGGCTGCCGACGAGAACAGGAGATCGATCTTGCACAGAAAAATGAGAGATAGCGCCAACTTAGATTTAGCCGGGCGGTCCTCGCGACCCAGAATACCTGGTCGTCTGGCGTTCTTGTTTGGAGTTGCGCTTCTCGCTTCTGTTCCCCAGTGTGCGATGGGGCAAGCCGCAAAAACCGATAGTGACTTTGCCGGAAGATGGAAAGGCGAACTCGGTGAAGGGGCCGAGAAACTGCACATCGTCTTGACCATCACAAAGCTCGCGGGCGGCGAATTTAGCGGGCAACTGGTGAGCGTGGATCAAAACGCTACGCTTCCTATGGAAAAAGTAACCTTGAAAGGCGATGCGGTGCGCTTCGAAGTCAAAGCCGTGGGCGGTCTGTACGAGGGAACTTTGAACGTGACGCGGAATGAGTTTGCGGGAACGTGGACGCAGACCGGTGTTCCGGCGCAACCGCTTAGGTTTGTGCGGAGCACCGAGGAATCCCGAGCGGAAGACAATGCCGCGCCAAAGGCGCCGGAAGGTCCAAAGACCAAGCCCCTCACAGCGTTTTTGGACGTGGTTGTGCCAATCGCACCAACGGCATTTCAGGCAGATGGGAAATGGCACATGGTCTACGAACTACACTTGAACAACATGGACCGGTGGGATTATCGATTGACGAAGGTGGAGTCGCTATCTGCAGACTCGGAAGGACGCTCGCTGGTGGCATACACTGGGCCGGAACTGGAGGCCGCCATGGCGCGGCCAGGGCAGCCCGGAACAACGGAAAAAGCAAAACTGGGGGCGGGCACCGTGGCCATCGTGTATATCTGGGCGTCGGTGAATTCGGCCGATGGGGTGCCCAAGGCGATCCGGCAACGGTTGAGCGTGAAGATCGGAACCTATCCGGAAGAGATGACGATCGAAACGGCACCCCTTGCGGTCGGGCGGGGAGTAATTGTGATTAGCCCCCCGCTGCGCGGAGATCATTGGCTGGCGGGCAACGGGCCATCGAACAGTTCAGGCCATCGGCGCGCGTTGATTCCAATCGATGGGCACGCCGCCATTGCGCAGCGGCTGGCGATTGATTGGGTGAGGCTGCGCGCAGACGGCAAGACATTTCACGATGATGAGAAAGACAACAAAAACTATTACGCATATGGAACGGAGGCGCTCGCCGTAGCGGACGGAGTCGTTACGGAAGTAAAAGACGGGATTCCGGAAAATATTCCAGGCGAGAATTCCCGGGCCGTGCCCATTACGCTGGAGACCGTGGGCGGGAACCATGTGATTCTGGATATTGGCGGCCGACACTATGCGTTCTACGCGCATTTGCAGCCTGGCTCGCTGCGCGTGAAACTCGGGGACAAAGTTCGGCAGGGGCAGGTAATTGGCCTCGTCGGGAATTCAGGAAACTCGACGGAGCCACACTTGCATTTTCATCTCGAGGATGGAAATTCGCCGTTGGGCGCCGAAGGCCTGCCTTATTCGCTGTCGTCGTTTGAGGTGGTTGGTCACGGCTGGGGGTGGAAGGCGGCGGATGCAAAAGAACCGGCCGAAGTCCATAAGAACGAGATTCCGCTGGAGGACGAGGTGGTGAATTTCGCGCCAAATCCATAGAGGCGCCGGCGTACCGCCCTTCTTTGCGGTCTGAGGTAGCAATAGGGTCTCTAGCGGTGTTCTTCAGCAGATACATTGACTTTGTTCTTAGAGATTCAAGTACGAAAGAAAGCATACCCCAAACCAAGCGTAGGCCGTTTTGCTTGGATTCCTGGCCGCAAATCACGATCGCACATCCGTCGACGGTTAGTCACCTGATTCACGGCGTACTCGTACCCCTACTTTTTCAAATTCGGCTTTTGGCGTAGAGTCGAGGCGGGCAAAAAGTAAGGGAAGAGTGCCCGACCATCCGCCCGGAACTCGAGTTGCCTTCTGAGACGCCATGTGTCTGTTATATCGTGGGTGCCACCATCTGTCGTGAACAGCAAACGCTGCAGTAACCGCTATCGGCTCAGTTCCCGCATGAGCCAGGATTTGGCGAACTCCCACTTTCTCGGTCTCGATGTCCACGCGGACACCATCGCGGCGGCGGTTGCCGAACCCGGCGGTGAGGTCCGCCACTTGGGAGTCATCCCGAACCGGCTGGAACCGATTCGGAAACTGGTAAAGAAGCTCGGCGCGCCGCAAAACATTCGCGTGTACTATGAAGCCGGACCAACCGGATACGTGCTCTCTTGGCAACTCGCCGCGCTCGGGGTGAAATGCGATGTGATCGCGCCCTCGCTGGTGCCCACCAATGCGGTCGACCGGGTCAAGACCGATCGACGCGACGCCGAAAAGCTGGCGCGGAGCCGTGCCAATCCTGAACATCTCTCCGCTGTCATTGATCTCCGCTTGCGTTTACCGGGATGTCTGTCGCTCCAGATCTTCGGGGTATCGCGCGCCCTGCACTGGGATCTTGGCGATGGCATTGTCAATGTGGCGGAGATCGTCCCTAGTCAGCTCGATGGCGGCTGCCGCGATGTTCTCCTCGATGCGGGCCAGCTTGGTGGTGCCTGGGATGGGAACGATCCAAGGTTTCTGGGCAAGCAGCCAAGCGAGCGCGACCTGAGCAGGCGTCGCGGCCTTCTCGCGTCCGATCTCGTCCAGCAGTCGCACCACAGGCTGGTTCGCCTTGCGGGCCTCGGGCGTAAATCGCGGCAAAGCAACGCGATTATCGTTTTCGCCGAAGGCTGTGTTTTCGTCGATCTTTCCGGTGAGAAAACCCCGGCCTAACGGACTGAAGGGAACAAAGCCGATCTGCAACTCCTCGCAAGTGGGCAGAACCTCCGCTTCGGGCTCGCGCCACCAGAGCGAGTATTCGCTTTGCACCGCCGCGACCGGCTGGACTGCATGCGCGGCGCGGATGGTCAAGGCGCCGGCTTCGCTTAATCCGAAATGCTTCACCTTGCCCTGCGCGATGAGGTCCTTCACCGTCCCCGCAACTTCCTCAATCGGTACACCGGGGTCGACCCGGTGCTGGTAGAAGAGACCGATAGCATCCACCCGCAACCGCCTCAGCGACTCCTCGGCCACTTGCCGG